>Ga0208056_100138_pt1 | contig 21378 bp, 25 predicted proteins | sample DeeseametaMP2052_FD_184178 | JGI IMG/M metagenome (GOLD analysis project Ga0208056, IMG submission 184178) | Marine microbial communities from the Deep Pacific Ocean - MP2052 (SPAdes) | ecosystem: Environmental > Aquatic > Marine > Oceanic | place: West of Cabo San Lucas, Mexico, North Pacific...
ATTTCTTATAAATTAAAATTAAGTAAGTAACCGCCATGATGAACAAAGATAAAAAAAAGACTTATATAGAAGAAATGAAAAGTTTCTTTAAAAAAACAAGCTCTGTTTTTGTAACTCATTATCAAGGTCTTACAGTAAATCAAATTGATAAATTAAGAGAGGAAATGAGAAAACATGGAATTCTTTTTAAAATTACCAAAAATAGAATTACAAAATTAGCTTTAGAGGGGAGCAAATTTAAAAAATTAGAAAATTTGTTTTCCGGGCCTACAGCCGTTGCATTTTCGGATGATGCAATAACTTCTGCAAAAATTTTAACTAAGTTTGCTAAAAGTAATTCAAATTTAAAAATTATTGGTGGAATCATGCAGGAAGAGCCTCTTACTTTGGAAGATGTGGAAAAAATTGCCACACTACCAACTTTGGATGAAGCTAGAGCCAAAATTGTAGGTATTTTAGCAACACCTGCACAAAAAATAATAAGTATTTTACTTGCACCTGGCGCAAAAATTGCTATTTTGGCGCTCGCAAAGAGTAGAAAAACTTAAATCAGGATATCCATGTCAGAATTAAATAAAATTGTAGACCAATTATCAAAACTTACAGTAGTAGAAGCTGCGGAATTATCAAAACAATTAGAAGACAAATGGGGTGTTACAGCTGCAGCACCAGTAGCAGCAGCTCCCGTGGCAGCAGCACCAGCAGAAGAAAAATCAGAATTTACAGTATTTCTTACAGCAGTTGGAGATAAAAAAATTAACGTTATTAAAGAAGTTAGAGCGTTTACAGGATTAGGCTTAAAAGAAGCAAAAGATTTAGTTGAGGCAGCACCAAAAGAAATAAAATCTGGCGTAGCAAAGAAAGATGCTGAAGAAGTAAAGAAAAAGCTAGAGGTTGCTGGAGCTAAAGTAGAATTAAAGTAATTTTTTTAAATTTAAATTTTTAATTTACATCGCAGGATGTAAATGTTGTGCATGCAATTATCTTTTACTGGAAAAAAAAGTATCAGAAAAAATTTTGGGAAATTAAAAGAAATCTTATCTATTCCTAATTTAATAGAGGTTCAAAAAAAATCATATAATCAATTTTTATCTTCAAAAAAAAATTCTGAATCTGGTTTACAAAAGGGTTTAGTTAAAGTTTTCAATAGCATTTTTCCTATTGAAGAATTGTCTGATAAAGCGACTTTGGAATATTTGTCTTTTCGTTTGGAAAAATCAAAATTTTCTGTTGAAGAATGTCGACAAAGAGATTTAACCTATTCCTCAGCTTTAAAACCAACCTTGCGTTTAGTTATATACGATATAGATCAAGAAAATAATACAAAACAAGTTCTTTCAGCAAAAGAACAGGAAGTTTACATGGGAGATATACCATTAATGACTCCTAGCGGAACTTTTGTAATTAATGGTATTGAAAGAGTTGTTGTAAATCAAATGCATAGAAGTCCTGGAGTATTTTTTGATCATGATAAAGGAAAAACACATGCCAGCGGTAAATTGCTATTTAATTGTAGAGTGATACCAAATAGAGGGTCTTGGCTAGACTTTGAGTACGATGTTAAGGATATACTATATTTTAGAATAGATAGAAAAAGAAAACTACCAGTCACAACTTTACTCTATGCCTTAGGCTATAAAAAGACAGAAATATTAGATTTATTTTATGATTTCAAAACTTTTAATTTTGATCAAAAAACAAAAAAATGGAAAACAAAATTTAATCCAGATGATTATAAACGTCCGATTAAATTAAGAAACGATCTTATAAATTCTACCAATGGAAAGAAAGTATTAAAAATAGGATCTAAAATTAATTTTGTTATAGCTAAAAAAATTTATGATGAAGGTTTGAAAAATATTTTGGTTTCGTCTGATTATTTTTTAGACAAATATATAAAAAATAATTTGTCAAATCCATTAACTGATGAAATTTTTTTAAAAACTGGCTCATCGATTTCAAAAGAAAATTTAGATAATATATTAGAACTAAATATTAATACACTTACAATAGCTGATGTAGATCCCATAAATAAAGGGCCGTACTTAATTGATACTTTAAATATTGATAAAAATAACTCTAAAGAAGAAGCAATCAATGATATTTACAAAGTTTTGAGACCGGGAGAACCGCCATCTTTTGAAGTTGCTAACGAAATCTTTAATAAGTTGTTTTTTACTTCGGATCGCTATGATCTTTCGGATGTTGGTAGAGTTAAAATAAATAGCAAACTACACCTTCAATGTAGTGATACAATAACAATTCTACGAAACGAGGACATTGTAGCAATCATTAAACATATGCTTGATTTAAGAGACGGCAAAGGTGAAGTAGATGATATAGATCATTTAGGAAATCGTAGAGTAAGATCGGTAGGTGAATTAGTAGAAAATCAGTTTAGAATTGGCATTCTAAGGATGGAAAGAGTCATAAAAGAAAAAATGTCAACTCTGTTAGAGGTAGAATCTGCCATGCCTCAAGATTTAATAAATCCTAGACCAATATCTGCAGCTATGAAAGATTTTTTTGCAACATCACAATTATCTCAATTTATGGATCAGACAAATCCACTATCTGAAATAACACACAAGCGAAGAGTTTCTGCACTAGGCCCCGGAGGCCTTACAAGAGAAAGAGCTGGATTTGAAGTTAGAGATGTTCATCCGACTCATTATGGACGTATATGTCCTATAGAAACGCCAGAAGGTCCTAATATTGGATTAATAAACAGTTTAGCGACATACTCTAGAATCAATAAATACGGATTTATTGAAAGCCCTTATAGAAAAGTAGTAGATGGGAAAGTTACAGATAAAATAGAATATTTGTCTGCCGTAGAAGAAGAAAAGTATACTATAGCTCAAGCTAATTCACCTATAAACGAAAATGGGAATTTTGTAGAAGAACTTTTGTCATGTAGAAAATCACCTAATTTTATTCTTGCTAAGCCAGACGTAATTGAATATGTGGATGTGTCTCCAAAACAACTTGTCTCGGTAGCTGCGTCACTGATCCCTTTTTTAGAAAACGATGATGCAAATAGAGCTTTAATGGGATCAAACATGATGCGCCAAGCTGTTCCTTTGATAAAACCGGAGTCACCATTGGTTGGAACTGGAATCGAACAAGATGTGGCTCTTGATTCGGGAGTAACAATTATAGCTAAAAGAGATGGCATTGTTGATAAAATTGATGGAAAAAGAATAGTTGTTAAAGCTACTGAAAAAGATCTTTCAAAATCAGGAGTAGATATTTACAATTTACTTAAATTTCAAAAATCAAACCAAAATACATGCATTAATCAAAGTCCTCTAGTGAAAATTGGTGACCTTATTAAAAAAGGAGACATTATTGCAGATGGTCCTGCAACTAAATTGGGAGAGTTAGCTTTAGGCAAAAATATTACAGCGGCATTTATGCCATGGCTTGGTTACAATTTTGAAGACTCAATTTTAATTTCCGAAAGATGTGTAACAGACGGCGTTTTTACTTCAATTCATATTGTAGAATATGAATTAATGGCTAGAGATACAAAATTAGGAACCGAAGATATAACAAGAGACATACCAAATGTCAGCGAAGAATCTTTAAGAAATTTAGACGAATCAGGTATAGTTTATATTGGAGCGGAGGTAAAACCAGGCGATATATTAATTGGTAAAGTTACACCTAAAGGTGACACAATATCCAATCCTGAAGAAAAATTATTAAGATCTATTTTTGGTGAAAAGGCAACTGATGTTAGAGACTCATCCTTAAAAATGTCACCAGGAGGTAACGGAATAGTAGTTGATGTAAGAGTTTTTAATAGACATGGAATAGAAAAAGACGAGCGATCCACATCAATTGAAAGAACAGAAATAGAGTCGGTTCAGGAAGATAAAGGTGTGGAAGAGGAAATTCTCGAAAGAAATATTAAAGTAAGAGCTCAGGAAATTATAAATAACAGTAAGCTAAGTAATGGCTTTAAAAATCTTGAACCTGGTACCAAAATTACTTCACAAGATTTAGAAAAATTAAATTTAAACGATTATTGGAAAATGGCTTTTGAAGAAGAACAAACAAATAAGGATCTACAAATTCTTAAACATCAATACACTAAAGTAAACCAGGACATCAAGGAACGATTTGAGGATAAAGTTGAAAAAATTCAACAAGGAGACGAACTTTTACCAAACGTATTAAAAATGGTAAAGGTTTATGTTGCTGTTAAAAGAAGTCTTAAACCTGGAGATAAAATGGCTGGAAGACATGGCAACAAAGGAGTTATAAGTAAAATTGTTCCTATTGAAGATATGCCTTATATGGAAAATGGCAAACCTGTTGATGTAGTTCTAAATCCATTAGGTGTTCCAAGTAGAATGAATGTTGGTCAAATTTTAGAAACTCACCTTGGTTGGGCTTGTTCTGAGTTAGGAGAAAAAATTAATCGAATTATAAAGCTTAAGACAGATATAGACAAAAGAAACAGTTCAATTCGTGAAGTTCTTAAAAAAATATATGGTAAAAATGTATATGATACAAATATTCAATCATTAAATAAAAAAGAATTTGAAGAATTATCTTCAAATTTATCATTAGGAATACCTATAGCTACGCCTGTTTTTGATGGAGCGTCCGTTGATGATGTTGCTGAACTACTTAAATTAGCTGATTTGCCTTCGTCTGGCCAAACTACATTATGGGATGGCCGAACAGGAGAAAAATTTGATCGAAAAGTTACTGTGGGAACGGTTTATATGCTTAAACTTCATCATTTAGTTGAGGATAAAATTCACGCAAGATCAACCGGTCCTTACAGTTTGGTTACTCAACAACCTTTAGGGGGGAAAGCTCAACAAGGTGGTCAAAGATTTGGAGAAATGGAAGTTTGGGCATTAGAAGCATATGGAGCTTCATATACTTTACAAGAAATTTTAACAGTAAAATCTGATGATGTTGCAGGAAGAACAAAAGTTTACGAAACCATTGTTAAAGGTGGCGATAAATTTGAATCTGGTATTCCAGAATCATTTAATGTTTTAATCAAGGAAATTAGGTCATTAGCTTTAAATATTGAAATAAATTAATTTTTTATGGAAAAAGATATAACTAAATTATTTAAGCGCGATCCAATCGAAGAACGTTTTGATAAAATAAAAATTTCTTTAGCAAGTCCTGAAAAAATTAAATCATGGTCATTCGGAGAAATAAAAAAACCCGAAACAATTAATTACAGAACTTTTAAACCAGAAAAAGATGGCCTATTCTGTGCAAGAATTTTTGGTCCAATTAAAGATTATGAATGTCTATGTGGAAAGTACAAAAGGATGAAATTTAGAGGGATAATTTGTGAAAAATGTGGAGTTGAAGTTACAAAATCAAATGTAAGAAGAGAAAGAATGGGTAATATAGAATTAGCCTGCCCTGTTGCTCATATATGGTTCTTAAAATCTCTCCCAAGTAGAATATCATTGGCTGTGGATATGAAGTTTAAAGAAGTGGAAAAAGTTTTATATTTTGAAAGTTTTATGGTTATAGAGCCAGGACTTACAAAACTTAAAAAAAAGCAACTTCTTTCAGAAGACGAATATCTAAAAGCTCAAGAAGAATACGGAGAAGATGCTTTTGAAGCAGCTATTGGAGCTGAAGCTATAAGGGAATTATTAGTAAATATTGATCTAAAGGCTGAAAAAAACAGATTAAGAGAAGTATTAATTGATGTTAAATCAAAAGTAACTGAAGAAAGAACTGTTAAGAGATTAAAATTAATAGAATCGTTTCTAGAATCGGGCAATAAACCTGAATGGATGATTTTAACAACTATTCCAGTTATTCCTCCAGAACTTAGGCCTTTGGTTCCTCTAGATGGAGGAAGATTTGCCACCTCAGATTTAAATGATTTGTATCGAAGGGTAATTAATAGAAATAATAGATTAAAAAGATTAATTGACTTAAAAGCGCCAGATATAATTATAAGAAATGAAAAAAGAATGCTTCAAGAGTCTGTCGATGCACTATTTGACAATGGACGAAGAGGCAGAGTTATGACAGGTAGTGGCAAGCATCCACTTAAATCTTTATCTGAAATGTTAAAAGGTAAACAAGGCAGATTCAGACAAAATTTGTTAGGTAAAAGAGTAGACTATTCTGGAAGATCTGTAATTGTAGCGGGTCCTGAATTGAAACTTCATCAATGTGGACTTCCTAAAAAAATGGCCGTAGAACTGTTTAAACCTTTTTTATATGCAAGATTAGATAAATTAGGATTTGCAACAACTATTAAACAAGCAAAGAAGCTAGTTGAAAAAGAAAAAAGCGAAGTTTGGGATGCTTTAGAAACGATTGTTAGAGAACATCCAGTTTTATTAAACAGAGCACCAACTTTGCATAGGCTTGGTATACAAGCTTTTGAAGCAAAATTGATTGAAGGTAATGCTATAGAATTACATCCTTTAGTTTGCGCTGCTTTCAATGCTGATTTTGATGGTGATCAAATGGCAGTTCATATTCCATTGAGCTTAGAAGCGCAATTAGAAGCTCGTGTATTAATGATGTCTACAAATAATATATTAAGCCCATCAAATGGCAAACCTATAATTGTGCCAAGCCAGGATATGGTTTTAGGAATTTATTATTTATCTCAATCAACTGAAAATCAAGAAAAAGATAAACCTAACGGATATTTTATTAATGTTGCGGAAATAGAGCAAGCATTAGAAGCTAAAAGTATTAGTTTACACTCTAATATAATATGTAGGTTTGAAACTGTTGACGAAAAAGGTAACAAAATTATAGAAAAATATAAAAGTACTGCAGGAAGATTTATTTTATCTAGTATTTTACCAAAACATCATAAAATTAAATTTTCATTAATTGACAGAATTTTATCAAAAAAACATGTTTCCGAAATTATTGAACTTATTTTTCGTTACTGTGGACCAAAAGAAACGGTAATTTTTTGTGACAAAATTAAAACATTAGGATTTAAACATGCATTTAAATCAGCAATTTCTTTTGGAAAAGATGATTTAATTATTCCAAAAACAAAACAAAAATTTATAAATAATGCGAAAAAAGAAATAAAAGATTACGAAAGTCAATATTCTGAAGGCTTAATTACAAGAGGAGAAAAATATAATAAAACAATTGACATTTGGTCGAAATGTACAGATTTAGTTGCTAATGCAATGATGAAAGAAATTTCTTCAGCAACGAAGGTTATGTCAGATGGAAGAATTGAAACAAATTCAGTTTATATGATGGCTAATTCTGGTGCTAGAGGTTCTGCTGCGCAAATGAAACAATTAGCAGGAATGCGTGGACTTATTGCAAAACCATCGGGAGAAATTATAGAAACTCCAATAACAGCAAATTTTAAAGAAGGATTAACAGCATTAGAGTATTTTAACTCGACCCATGGTGCTAGAAAAGGATTAGCAGATACCGCTTTAAAAACGGCTAATGCAGGTTATTTAACGAGAAGACTTTGTGACGTTTCTCAAGACATTTCAATTACAAAAACGGATTGCGGTTGCAAATCAAAAGATTCTATTACTTTGTCAGAAATTATTGAGGGCGGTAATATTATAATGAGTTTATCCGAGCGTGTTTTAGGAAGATCTGCTGCTGAAGATGTTAAACACCCAATAAATGGTGAAGTTATAATAAAGAAAAAGGAATTAATTAATGAGGAAACATGCGAGAATATAGATACTGCTGGAGTTAAGTCTATTAAAGTTCATTCAATAATGACCTGCATTTCACAAGAGGGTGTTTGTGCTGTGTGTTATGGAAGAGATTTATCAAGAGGAAAATTAGTGAGCATTGGTGAGGCAATTGGAATGATTGCTGCACAATCAATTGGAGAACCAGGAACTCAGCTTACCATGAGAACTTTTCACGTGGGTGGTACTGCACAAATTAAGGAAGAGTCGACAGTAATTGCGCATTCAACTGGTATAATAAAAATTATTAATAGAAATCTAATTGAAGACTCTAAAAAAAATAAAATCATAATGGGAAGAAATACCCAGATATCTATAGAAGATGAAAATGGCCGGCAACTTGCAATTTATAAAATTCCTTATGGAGCTAAGCTTTTTTGCGATAATAATGAAAAAGTAAAAAAAGATACAAAAATCTGTGAATGGGATCCATATACTTTACCTGTAATCGCAGAAAAAAGTGGTGTCGCAAACTATATGGATTTAGTTGAAGGCGTTTCATTAGCTGAAATAGTAGATGATGCTACAGGTATATCTTCAAAATCTGTTTTAGATTGGAGATCTCAATCAAAGAATACAGAACTAAAACCAAGGATAACTCTAAGAGACGAGAAGGGTAATGTTATTAAAAAAGCTGACGATAACGAAGCTAGATATTATTTAGTGCCAGATTCAATTTTATCTGTAAAGGATGGACAACAAGTTTTTGCAGGAGACGTATTAGCAAGATTGCCGAAGGCGACTTCTAAAACTAAAGATATTACCGGAGGATTGCCTAGAGTAGCAGAATTATTTGAAGCAAGAAAACCTAAAGATAGTGCAATCATAGCGGAAAATGATGGTAAAATCGAATTTGGAAAAGAATTAAGGGGAAAACTTAAAGTCTCTATTGTAACTCCCGAAGGAACATCATCAAATTATTTAATTCCGAAAGGAAAGCACATAAATTTTAACCAGGGTGAAAAAATAAAGAAAGGTGAATATCTTTTAGATGGAAGTCCAGCGCCTCATGATATCTTAAGAATATTAGGAGTTGAGGCTTTAACAGAGTATTATGTTCATGAAGTGCAAGAAGTTTATCGTTTGCAAGGTGTTGTTATTAATGACAAACATATAGAGACTATATTAAGACAAATGTTAAAAAAGGTAGAAATTAAAAAACCGGGCGACTCAAAATATTTAATAGGAGAAACAATTGATAAAATTGATTTAGATATAATAAATGTGAATTTAAAAAAAGAAGGAAAAAAACCTGTCATAGCAGAAAGAATTTTATTAGGTATAACCAAAGCATCGCTACAAACCAATTCATTTATTTCTGCAGCGTCATTTCAAGAAACTACAAGAGTGCTTACCGATGCAGCAATAAGAGGTAAAGTTGACAAACTCAAAGGATTAAAAGAGAATGTTATAGTTGGACGGCTTATTCCTGCTGGTACTGGACATACTAAAATCAAATGGCAAATTGAGGCAGCGCGCAGGGATGCAATTTTTGCTAAAGAGTCAGCGGACAAGGATGCAGTTTTAGCTAAAGAAATATCTGAGAAATCTGAAGAAAAACAACTTCCTGCTACATAAAAAAGCTTCATTATTTAGTTGTTTTTCCACTTTTAAATGTACATTTTAAAACAATTGTGTGTTGACTTTTAACTTTTCAATTAGTAGTTTAGCGCAATTTTGATGGTTAGAAGTGAGGTGGTATTTACCTTAAACACTAACTGAAAAGTTTGATTTAATTCACACAATTACTACTTTTATTCCCATCATTATAAGAAAAATAAAGTTATGCCAACTGTCAATCAGTTAATTAAAAGACCAAGGGTTAAACCTAAGTTTAGAAGTAAAGTTCCTGCCTTAGAACGCTCTCCTCAAAAGAGAGGTGTTTGTCTAAAAGTGTATACAACAACACCCAAAAAGCCAAATTCAGCGCTTAGAAAAGTTGCAAGAGTCAGGTTGTCTAATGGTCACGAAGTTACTTGTTATATTCCAGGTGAGGGCCACAATTTACAAGAGCACTCTGTAGTTTTAATAAGAGGTGGTCGAGTAAAAGATTTGCCAGGTGTACGATATCATATCTTGAGAGGAAATTTAGATACACAAGGAGTAGCTGCAAGAAAACAGCAAAGATCTAAATACGGAGCTAAAAAACCAAAATAGACTTATGTCAAGAAAAAGTAGTGCACCCAAAAGAACTATTTATCCTGATGCGAAATATGGGTCACTAATTTTAGCAAAATTTATTAATTTTATTATGTATGCTGGAAAAAAAACAGCTGCTGAAAAAATAATTTACACAGCTTTTAAACAAATTAAGGATAAGACCAAAGAAGATCCAATTAAAGTTTTTAATGATGCAATAAATAATATTCGTCCTAACCTTGAAGTTAGATCTAGAAGAGTCGGTGGAGCAACATACCAAGTTCCTGTTGAAGTAAAAATAAAAAGATCACATACTCTAGCTTTAAGATGGTTATTAGAAGCTACAAGAAAAAGAAAAAATAAAACGATGTCTGATAAATTATTTAATGAACTTATGGATGCTTCACAAAGAAAAGGAGCTGCTATGAAAAAAAGAGAAGATACTCATAAAATGGCCGAGTCAAATAAAGCTTTTGCTCACTATAGGTGGTAATGATGTCCAGAACTCACAAATTAGAAAAATATAGAAATATTGGTATCATGGCGCACATTGATGCTGGAAAAACAACCACAACTGAAAGAATATTATATTACACGGGTAAGAGTCACAAAATAGGTGAGGTTCATGATGGTGCAGCTACTATGGATTGGATGGAACAAGAACAGGAAAGAGGAATTACAATTACATCAGCAGCTACCACATGTTATTGGAGAGAACATAGAATTAATATTATTGATACACCGGGGCATATCGATTTTACTATTGAAGTAGAAAGATCATTGAAGGTCTTAGATGGTGCCGTTGCTATTTTTGATGCTGTTGCTGGGGTAGAACCTCAATCGGAAGCCGTTTGGAGACAAGCTGATAAATATAAAGTTCCACGTATCTGTTTCGTTAATAAATTGGATAGAACTGGAGCAGATTTTTTTAGATGTGTTGATATGATAAAAGATCGTCTCGGATCTAAACCATTGGTTATGCAAATACCAGTAGGAATAGAGGCTTCATTCAAGGGTGTGGTAGATTTAGTAAAGATGAAAGCAGTTTTATGGAAAGAAGAAAAACTAGGTGCCGAATTTGAATATGTAGAAATACCAAATGAGTTACAAGAGCAAGCAAAAAAATATAGAAAAGAATTAGTAGAAACTGCCGTAGAACAAGACGAAAAATTAATGGCCAATTACCTCGATGGTAAGGAAATATCAGAAGCTGATTTGATATCTTGTATTAGAAAAGGCAATTTAAAATTTGATTTTGTACCAGTGTTTACTGGGTCAGCATTTAAAAATAAAGGCGTACAACTTTTATTAGATGCTGTAGTAGATTTTTTACCTAGTCCAAAGGACCTAGGATCAATTAAGGGCACAAAGCCTAATTCAAAAGATGAAATTGAAAGAAAATTTGATGATAATGAACCATTATCAGCTCTAGCATTTAAAGTTGCAACCGATCCTTTTGTAGGAACGTTGACCTTTATAAGAATATATTCGGGTACATTAAAATCGGGAACTGGAATTTATAACACCAATAGAGATAAAGAAGAAAGAGTCGGCAGAATGTTATTAATGCATGCTAATAGTAGAGAAGATGTCAAGGAAGCTAATACTGGAGATATAGTGGCTTTAGCAGGATTAAAATACACCGTTACCGGACATACTCTATCAGATGAGGCAAAACCTATAGTATTGGAACCAATGGATTTTCCAGATCCAGTAATCGAAATTGCTGTTGAGCCTAAAACTAAAGCAGACCAAGAAAAAATGGGAGAAGCTTTAGGAAGGCTAGCCAAGGAAGATCCATCTTTTAGAGTCACGTCAGATGAAGAATCTGGTCAAACAATAATAAAGGGTATGGGAGAATTACACTTAGATATTATTGTAGATAGAATGAAAAGAGAGTTTAAAGTTGAAGCGAATATAGGAGCTCCTCAAGTAGCGTATAGAGAAACTATATTAAAGGAAGTGACACACACTTATATACACAAAAAACAAAGTGGTGGAGCAGGGCAATTTGCAAAGGTTAAATTAAGTGTTGAGCCTTTATCTCCTGGCAAAGGAAGAGAAGTAGAAAATAAAATAAAGGGAGGATCTATTCCTAAGGAATTTATTCCTGGAGTAGAAAAAGGTATAGAAAGTGTTGCCGATAGCGGCATTCTTGCTGGATTTCCTATTATTGACTACAAAGTTACTATTTTGGATGGTTTACACCACGATGTTGATTCAAGTGTTTTAGCATTTGAAATTGCATCAAGATATTGTTTTAAAGAAGCTTGCATCAAAGCTGCTCTTAAACTTCTCGAACCAGTCATGAGAGTAGAAGTTGTTACACCCGAAGATTATATGGGTGACGTGATTGGTGATTTGAATAGTAGAAGAGGGCAAGTTGCAACCACTGACAAAAGAGGAAATGCTACAATTATTAGTGCAATGGTACCTTTAGCAAATATGTTTGGTTATATAAACAATCTTAGATCAATGTCTCAAGGCAGAGCCTCATATTCAATGTTCTTTGGCCATTATGAAAAAGTTCCTCAAAATGTTCAAGATGAAGTAACTAAAAAATTAGCTTAAAATTATGGACAAACAAAATATAAGAATATATTTAAGAGCGTATGATAATAAAATTCTCGACTTATCAACAATTGAAATTATTAACACTGCTAAGAGAACTGGAGCGCAAGTTAAAGGACCAATTCCTTTGCCAACAAAAAAAGAAATTTACACGGTATTACGATCACCACATATTGATAAGAAAAGCAGAGAGCAATTTGAAACTAGAACACACAAAAGATTAATAGATATTTTAGAACCAACTCCTCAAACAGTCGAAGCGCTTATGAAGTTAGATCTGGCTTCAGGAGTTGATATAGAAATTAAATTGTAGGTAATGTTATGACGATTGGATTAATTGGAAAAAAAATTGGAATGACAAGAGAATTTTTTGATTCAGGTATTTCGGTGCCAGTTACGGTTTTGTCTGTAGAAAAAGGAAGAATTTTGGATGTAATTACAAAAGAAAAAAGAGGTTATGATGCTATAAAAGTTGGTTTTGGTAAAATTAAAAATTCAAAACTAACAAAACAAATGAAAGGTGTTTTTACAAAGAAAGCGACTGAACCAAAGAAAATTTTGAAAGAGTTTAGAGTGAATAATATTTCTGAATTCAAAGAAGGTCATGAAATAGGATTGGAGCTTTTTAAGGATCAGAAATATGTTGATATCACTGCAAAAACTATAGGAAAGGGTTTTGCCGGTGTTATGAAAAGGCATAATTTTTCAGGAAATAAAGCTTCACATGGAGTTTCTGTAACTCATAGATCTCATGGATCTACTGGACAAAATCAAGATCCAGGTAAAGTGTTTAAAGGAAAAAAAATGGCTGGGCACATGGGCAATAAAGTTAGAACTATTCAAAATCTTGAAATAATTAAATCAGATCTAGAAAACAACCTTATTTTTGTTAAGGGTTCTGTGCCTGGTTCAAAAAATTCCTTAGTTTTGATACAAAAAAATGTAAAAAATATTATTAGGACTACTACCTTAGAAAAAAATAGTAAAATTCAAACAGAGGTGCTTAAAAAAGATGAAAAAAAATTAGATACAATAAAAACAAGTAATCAGCAAAAAAACCTCACCAAAACAGAAAATAAAAAAACTACAGAAAAAAAAGAAGAGAAAAAATAAGAAATGAAACTACAAGTAATTAATATAGATGGAAAAAAAACAGAGAATATAGAATTATCTGACAAAATTTTTTCAGTTAAACCAAATAAAAATTTAATCCAATCTATAGTAGAGTGGCAATTAAATCATTTTAAACCAAGAACTGCAAAAACAAAGCAAAGAAATGAAGTTAAGGGTTCAACTGCAAAAATATATGCTCAAAAAGGTACTGGAGGAGCAAGGCATTCGAGTAGAAAAGCGCCAATATTTGTTGGTGGTGGAGTTGCTCATGGCCCAAAAGGATCAGTTTACAAAGTTAAAAAAATTAATAAAAAAATTAGAAAACTTGGTTTGCTGTATTTGTTAACACAAAAAAATAAAGTAAATTCACTTTTTGTTGTTGAAGACTTTAAAACAGAAATAACAAAGACTAAGTTATTTAGTAAGTTTTTAGAAAAAAATAAACTACAAAATTCACTTATAATTTCGGACGAAAATTCTAAATCAAAAATAATAAAGTCAGCAAGAAATATTCCTAATTTAAAAATTATTAAACAAGAAGGTACTAATGTCTACGATCTATTAAAATATAAAAATGTTGTATTTACAATTACTTCAATAAAATCATTACAAGATAGACTCTCAAAATGAAAAAATTCAATTTATTAGATACAATTGTTTCACCAGTTATAACTGAGAAAGCGACTACTTTATCAGAATTTAATAAAATGGTTTTCAGAGTGCATAAAGGTGCTAGCAAAAATTCAATTAAAAAAAGTATAGAAAAAATATTTAAGGTAAATGTTATCAAAATAAATACAATTAATTTAAAAGGAAAAACCAAGCTTGTTAAAGGTAAAAAATCAAGTAGACCTGGTTATAAGAAAGCAATTGTAACGCTTAAAAAGGGCCAAAGTATTGATTTGGCAACAGGAATTTAATTTTATGTCATTAAAAACTTTTAAACCATATACGAAATCAACAAGAGCCACTGTCTTAGTTGATCGAAAAGATTTATGGAAAGGCAAGCCTCTAAAATCGTTATCATTTGGCAAAACTTCTACCGGGGGAAGAAATAATTTAGGAAGAATTACTTCAAGAAGTAAAGGAGCAGGACACAAAAATAAGTATAGATTAGTCGATTTTTACAGAAAAAAAGATGATCTTAAAGCGAAAGTAGAAAGAATTGAATATGATCCTAATAGATCATCTTATCTTGCTTTAATAAAATATGAAGACGGAACCAATAATTATATACTTGCGCCAAATCAAATCAAAATTGGAGATGAAATTATTTCAGGAAGAAATAAAGAAATTAAAATTGGAAATTGTATGCCATTATCTGATATTCCAGTGGGCACCGATATCCATAATGTTGAGTTAAAACCTAACAGCGGTGGAAAGTTTGCTCGTTCCGCAGGATCCTCAGCTCAAATATCAGGTACAGATGAAAATTATTGTGTAATCAAACTTGCTTCTGGAGAAATACGAAAGGTAATTAATTCAGCGAGAGCAACAATTGGAACTGTATCAAATAGTGATCATCAAAATATTGTAATTGGTAAAGCCGGAAGAAACAGATGGAAAGGTAAGAGACCTTCTGTAAGAGGAGTAGCTATGAATCCGGTAGACCATCCACATGGAGGTGGAGAAGGAAAAACATCTGGAGGCAGAAGTCCCGTATCTCCTTGGGGTCAATCAGCAAAAGGATTAAAAACCCGAAAAAACAAGACAACAAACAAATATATAATTTTAAGAAGGAAAAAAAGGAGATAATTGATGTCTAGATCTGTTTGGAAAGGACCTTTTGTAGACCCAAGTTTACTTAAAAAAGTAGAAAAATTAAAAGATCAATCTAATAAGCCACCAATTAAAACTTGGTCAAGAAAATCAACAATTATTCCGGAATTTGTTGGTTATAGTTTTTTAATACACAATGGTAAGAAATTTATACCTATTAAAATATCTGAAGAAATGGTTGGTCATAAGTTAGGTGAATTTTCACCTACAAGACAATTTTCAGGTCATACATCAGCAGATAAAAAGGCTGCTCAAACAGCTGTACAAAGAACTTCTGCAGCTTCTACTACCACTACTCCGAGTACCACAAAACCGAAAGAAGGACCTAGTGGCGCAAAAAAATAAAAATATTGTAAAAGCAATAAATAAGAACGTGAGATCAAGCCCAAGAAAAATAAATCTTTTACTTAAAAATATTCGTGGAAAAAAAGCAGATATAGCTGTTAGAGATTTATCTTTTGCTAGACAAAGAATTGCTTTTGATATTAAAAAAACTGTACAATCAGCAATAGCTAATGCGGAAAATAATAATCAATATGATATTGATAATTTATATATAGTAGAGGCTTATGTTGGCAAATCAATAGTATTAAAAAGATTTAGGGCAAGGGCTAAAGGTAGAGCTAGCGCTATAAAAAAACCTTATAGCAATCTTACAATTGTATTATCAGAAAAAAAAACTAAAAAAGAGGAATTACATGGGACAAAAAGTTAATCCAATAGGCTTAAGGCTAGGAATTACTAGAGGATGGGATTCGATTTGGTTTGCAAAAAAAAAGGAATATGGAAATCTTTTAGTAGAAGATTATAAAATCAGAGACTATATTAAAAAAAATATTGTTAATTCTGGAGTTTCTCAAGTTATAATTGAGCGAACAGCAAAAAAATGCATTGTTTCCATTTATACATCAAGACCTGGATTTGTTATTGGTAAAAAAGGCTCCGACGTAGATAAGATAAAAAAAAAACTATCAAAAATATCAAGTAGTGAGATAAGTCTAAATATAAAGGAAGTAAAAAAACCTGAACTCAACGCTTTTCTTGTTGCTGAAAATATAGCTCAGCAATTAGTAAAAAGAATAGCCTATAGAAGAACTATGAAAAGGGCACTACAATCTGCATTACGATTAGGTGCTCTAGGTATTAGAGTTTGTTTAAGTGGAAGATTAGCTGGCAATGAGATAGCAAGAACTGAATGGTTAAGAGAGGGAAGCGTTCCATTACATACTTTTAGGGCCAATGTAGATTATGCCGAAGCCGAGGCATTAACCACCTATGGCATAATTGGTGTTAAAGTTTGGATTTATAAGGGAGAAGTTTTTACAAAAGATAAAAATAATACAAACAAGAAAGAAATTGAAAATGCTACAACCAGCAAGAACAAAATATAGAAAAGCCCACAAAGGAAGAATTCATGGGCATGCTAGCAGAGGTGAAATTCTGAATTATGGAGCATATGGTCTTAAAGCAATGCAACCTGATAGAGTTATCTCAAAACAAATCGAAGCTGCCAGGGTTGCTTTAACTAGATATATGAAAAGAACTGGAAAAGTTTGGCTAAGAATTTTTCCAAATATACCAGTTTCAAAAAAACCCACAGAGGTAAGAATGGGAAAAGGAAAGGGTGCTCCTGAATTTTGGGCATGTAGAGTAAAACCTGGAAGAATAATTTTTGAGGTAGACGGCGTAAGTGAAAGTGTTGCCAGAGTAGCATTGTACAAGGCATCAACCAAATTACCAATTAAAACCAAATTTATTAAGAGATATTAGCAAATATGAAGAATAAAGAGATTAAAAAACTAAGTATTGATGAACTAAAAAATAAAGTTAATTCATTAAAAAAAGATTTATTTAATTTTAGATTTAGAAAAGTAAACGGTCAGCTTGAGAGCACAGCGAAAGTTTCTCTAATAAAAAAAGATGTGGCAAAACTTTTAACAGCGTTAAACCAAAAAAATTGATATGAGCAAAAAAATATTAAATGGCAAAGTTATTAGAGACCAAAACGATAAAACGATCGTAATTTTGGTCAAGAGAAAATATTCTCATCCATTTTTTGGTAAAGTAATAACTTCCTCAAAAAAATATCATGCTCATGATGAAAAAAATAAATTTAAGATAGGAGATAATGTAAAAATAATTGAGTCAAAACCCTTTTCAAAGAAAAAAAAATGGGAGGTAATTAATAAATAAATGATACAAGTACAAACAGAATTAAATGTTGCAGATAATACAGGAGCAAGAATTGTTGAATGTATTAAAGTCCTTGGTGGCTCTAAGCGTAGGTATGCTTCGGTGGGTGATAGAATTGTTGTTAGTGTAAAGGAAGCTATTCCAAATGGAAAAGTGAAAAAGGGATCTGTGCATAAGGCTATTGTAGTAAGAACTAAATATTCAATTCATAGAAATGATGGAAGTAAAGTTAAATTTGACAATAACGCTGCCGTAATAATTGATGATAAAGGAGAACCTATTGGTACTCGAATTTTTGGTCCCGTTTCAAAGGAATTAAGAACAAAAGGTCAAACAAAGATAATTTCACTTGCGCCGGAGGTTTTATAAAAAAATGATAAAAAAAGGAACTCAAGTGGAGATACTTTGCGGAAAAGATAAAGGAAAAAAAGGTGAAGTAATAGAAATTTTAAGAAATCAAAATAGGGCTAAAGTTAAAGGTATAAACATTATCAAAAAACACGAAAAAACCACTAAGGAAAAAAAAGGAGGAATTATTTCTAAAGAAAATTTTATCCATCTTTCTAATTTAAAAAATTTAGACACTAAAGATAAAATAAATAAAGTAGAAGACAAAAAATGATACCAAGACTTAAAGATCATTACGATAAAGTAATTGTTGTAAACTTACAAAATAAGTTTTCCATGAAAAATAAACTTATGGTTCCAAAAATTTTAAAAGTTGTTCTAAATATGGGACTGGGTGCAGATGCTAATGACAAAAAAAAACTTCAAAATTGCATAGAAGATATGTCACTAATTAGTGGCCAAAAGCCAGTTGTAACAAAGTTTAAAAAATCTATTTCAAACTTTAAAACAAGAAAAGGAACTGCCGCAGGCGTAAAAGTTACTTTAAGGAAAAACAAAATGTACGAGTTTATAGATCGGCTTGTAAATATTGCTTTGCCAAGAATTAAAGATTTTCAAGGCTTAAGTGTAAATGGATTTGATAAATCTGGAAATTTCACCCTTGGTATAAAAGAGCATATTATTTTTCCAGAAATAAATTTTGATAAAGTTGATCGGATTAGAGGTATGGATATAACAATAGAAACAAGTGGAAAAGATAAAGAAAGTGCATTGGCATTATTAGAAGCTATGAACTTTCCATTTATTAAATCAAAAAAAGAAAAAGAAATTAATTGAGAAACTATGGCAAAAACTAGCGCGATACAAAGAAATTTAAAAGTAATTGGACTTGTAAATAAATTTTTAAAAAAAAGGAAAGAACTTAAAAAAATTATAAAAAATAAAAAACTACCATTAGATGAAAGATTTAATGCACAATTAAAACTTGCTAAACTACCAAGAAGTTCATCAAAAACAAGAATTAGGAATAGGTGTGAAGTGACTGGAAGGCCTCGTGGGGTTTATAGAAAACTTAAGATCTCTAGAATTGCACTTAGAGAATTGGCATCACGAGGTATAATTCCGGGAATGACTAAATCAAGCTGGTAAATAATATGGAGATAATTATATGAGTTTTGTAGATCCTATAGGCGACATGATAACAAGAATAAGAAATGCTCAAATGAGAATGTTAAATAATGTTAGAATACCAGGTTCTAAATTCAGAGAAAAAATTTTAGATGTTTTAAAACAGGAAGGATACATTGCAGATTATAAATTATTATTAGATTCTAACAACAAAAGTAGCTTATCTGTAGATTTAAAATATAATAATGGATTACCTGTTATAACAGAAATTAAAAGGATATCGAAACCAGGAAGAAGAATTTATGTAAGGGCGACTAGCATTCCCAAAATAAAAAATGGATTAGGTTTAGCAATTGTATCTACTTCTATAGGAATTATGACTGATAATGATGCTAGAAGTAAAAATGTTGGCGGTGAAATCATTTGTAAAGTATTTTAATTTACTATGTCTAAAATTGGAAAAAAACCTATACAGATACCCAAAGATACAACAATTAAAGTTGAAAGCGGAAAATTAATTTTGACTGGACCTAAAGGTTCTAAGAAATTAAGTTTGAATGATAAAATTTTTACTGCTTCAATATCTGAGAACAACAATCTAATTTTAAAGTTAATAAAAAAAAACGAAATATCAAAAATAATGTGGGGTACTACAAGAAGTATTATTAATAATGCACTTTTAGGTGTAACTGTTGGGCACGAAAAAATACTTGAAGTGACTGGCGTTGGTTACCGAGTGATGTTGACGGGAAACGTATTAAATTTAAAGTTGGGATTTAGTCATGATATTTCATATGAAATACCACAAGGAGTTAAACTTACTGTAGAAAAAAGCACTATTATTAAAATTAATGGCATTGACAAGGAATTAGTTGGAAAAGTTGCCTCAGAAATAAAAAGGTTTAAACCTGTTGAGCCATATAAAGGAAAGGGAATAAAAGAAAGAGGTCAATACGTTTTAAGAAAAGAAGGTAAAAAGAAATAAAATGAATAAGTTAATCTATAAAAAAAGAACGCAAAGAATAAGAAGAAAGCTTAAAAATGTAAATAAGAATAGATTTAGATTATCTGTATACAGATCTTCTCGAAATATATCAGCGCAAATTATTGATGATAAAAATAATAAAACTTTAGTTGCCGCTTCTTCTGTTAAAGAAAAAACTACTGATAAAAATAAAAAAAGCGATATGTCAATCTATATTGCTGAATTATTGGCCAAAAAAGCTTTAGAAAAAAAAATTACTCAAGTTTACTTTGATAGAGGTAGATACAAATACCACGGAAGAATAAAAATATTTGCTGAAGCTTTACGCAAAAAAGGTTTAAATTTTTAATATATTTTATGAATAATATTGATCTAAAAGATAAACTGGTTTCAATTAATAGAATAACCAAAGTTGTTAAAGGCGGTAGAAGATTCGCATTTTCAGCTTTAGTTGTTGTTGGTAATCAAATTGACTCAATTGGTGTTGGATATGGCAAGTCAAAACAAGTTCCAAATGCGATAAAAAAAGCTACAGAAACTGCAAAAAACAATCTGTTCAAAATTTCTTTGCGTGAAGGCAGAACTTTACATCACGATGTTTTAGGAAAAGATGGAGCGGGCAAAGTCTTATTAAGATCTGCACCATCAGGTACCGGTATTATTGCCGGAGGTCCTATAAGATCAGTATGTGAAGTACTTGGCATCAAGGATATTGTAGCGAAATCCTTAGGTTCTTCAAATCCTATAAATGTTCTAAGAGCTTGTATGAAAGGTTTAAAAAGTCAAAATTCTCCAAAGTTAGTTTCAAAAAGAAGAGGGAAAAATATTTCTGAAATAACTAAGAAAAAACAATAAAAAATAATTAAATGAAATTAAACTCTTTAAATTTAAAAATAACAAAAACAAAAAAAAGACTTGGAAGAGGTATAGGATCCACAAAAGGCAAGACTTGCGGCAGAGGTCATAAAGGCCAAAAGTCAAGATCTGGTGTAGCCATCAAAAGTTTTGAAGGTGGACAAATGCCTTTATATAGAAGACTGCCAAAACGTGGTTTTAAAAGCTTTAACAATCAAGTAAAAAAATCTGTTGCAATAATTAATTTATCTAAAATACAAGAATTTTTAGAAAAAAAGAAAATTTTACCTAATAATAAATTGAATCTATTTACTTTACAAAAATTTCAACTAGTAAATAAAAAATACAGTAAATTAAAATTACTAGGATCGGGTGATATAAAAGAAAAATTTGATATTGAAACAAATTTTATCTCGAATTCGGCAAAAGAAAAAATAGAAAAATTAGGCGGAAAAGTTACATTAATTAAATAGTAGTTAATTAAATTACGGTTCATTAAACCAATGGAAAGTACAAATTTAAAATCAGGTTTTTTTTCTAAAGATAAAGATTTAAAAAATA
>Ga0208056_100143_pt1 | contig 20949 bp, 16 predicted proteins | sample DeeseametaMP2052_FD_184178 | JGI IMG/M metagenome (GOLD analysis project Ga0208056, IMG submission 184178) | Marine microbial communities from the Deep Pacific Ocean - MP2052 (SPAdes) | ecosystem: Environmental > Aquatic > Marine > Oceanic | place: West of Cabo San Lucas, Mexico, North Pacific...
CCCGCCGTACGACTCAACAGGCTCCTCACCGAGGCCGCCTGACCCCACCCAGTTGCTTAGACCGGTTGACCTCAAGTCGAGCTGAGGGTGAGATCTCGTGCGGAGTATCCCGGCCCACGCGAAGAGCCGCGGCCCCCGAGCGGGGACCGCGGCTCTCTGTGTCCTGCGTGGTGCTTGACGTGACCCGTCAGGCGGCGGGGGCGCCGAGACCGCCGAGCAGGCCGCCGAGGATGTCGCCGAGCAGGTCGAGCAGCCCCTCGAGGAGGCCGCCGAGACCGCCGGAGCTCAGCAGCGCCTGGAGCGAGGCGAGGGGGTCGCCGCCGCCGAGCTCGCCGAGGATGCCCTCGAGGATCGCGCCGAGGGCGTCGGCCGAACCCAGGCTGCCCGGGGTGAGCGCCCCGAGCGCGGTGAGCTGGTCGATGAGGTCGGTGAGGACCTCCAGCCCGGGAGCGGAGCCGCCGCCGACCTGGCCGGAGAGGGCCTCGAGGGTCGCGACGAGCTGACCGAACATGGCGGCCAGCGCCGCCGGGCCCTGGGTCCAGTCGAAGCCACCGGCGGCGGTGAGCTGGGCGACCAGCTGGCTGATGAGCGCCTGCAGGTCGGCCGCGCCACCGATCGGCAGCGAGCCGCCGTCGGGCAGGCCGCCCTGGAGCAGCTCGATGAGGGTGGCCATGGCGTCGGGGCCACCGCCGATCTCGGTGAGCTCGCCGAGCAGGCCCTGGAGCGCGGAGACGAAGCCCTGGGCGTCCATCGCCTGCAGGGCGGCCAGCAGGTCCTCCAGCTCCTCGGGCGTGGCGCCGGGAGCGCTGGCGCCGATGCCGGCGAGGGCGCCCTCGAGCTGGGCGACGAGCTGGTTGAGCACCGCGGCCAGCTCGGCCGGCAGCAGCGCGGTCAGGCCGTTGAGGTCCAGGCCGTCGAGCGCGAGCTGGCCGGACTGCACCTGCTCCAGGACGGTCTGCTCCGTGGTGGGTGCGCAGGCGCGCTGCTTGCGCTCCTTGCGGACCTCGATGCGGCGCTGGGCCTTGCGGACCTTCGCCGCCTTGCCCTGGCGCTGGGCCTTGCGCTTGGACTTCTTGGCCTTGCTCAACGACTTGCGGGCCTGCTGGCACTCCGCGCTCGCGGCGCGGTCGGCTGCCTCGGGGGCGGCAGTCGCGGACCCGCCGGTGAAGGCGAGACCACCCAGCGTGAGGGTGAGGGTGACGGCGCCGGTGGCGATCCGTCTCGAGACACAACGTGCGTGCATGGACGCGTTCCTCCCATGTAGGTGACACCGCGGCCCTCCCAGACCGTGGCGGCCGTGGCCCTCCCAGACCGCGGCGGGTTCAGCATGTCTCTTAACCCACGCCCGTGTCCGTTCACCTGGAGGAAATGTCCGATCGGGGGACCCACTGGTCCAGCCCAGGTAGGGGCGTTGGTCCCGTCCTCGGCGGTCCCCTGTACTCGCTCCTGTGAGCGAGACGACTCGTCGTGAAGGTGAGCCTTGCCTTAGCCTGGTGAGGTGACCCTCACCCCCCTCCGGCCGCTGGCCCCTGCCCGTCGAGGCGTGCGCCTCGCGCAGGACCTCGCGCGCCACGGGGAGCGACCGGCCCTGGTCGAGGACACCGGGGTGACGTCGTACGCCGCGCTCGCGGGGCTGGTCGACGCCGCCACCGAGCGGCACGCGCTGCACGTCGCGGAGCCGCTGGTCCTGCCGGTGCGGCCGTGCCTGGAGGACGTCGTCACCTACCTGGCCTGCCTGGCCGCCGGCCGTCCGGTGCTGCTGACGGACCCCGACGCTGCGCCCGGGACCGGTGAGCAGCTCGAGGCGCGCTTCGGTGCACGACCGGGCTCCCCGGCCCCGCACCCCGACCTGGCCCTGCTGATGTCGACCTCCGGCAGCACCGGCAGCCCGCGCCTGGTCCGGCTCTCGGCCCGGGCCGTGGACGCCAACGCCGCCGCCATCGCCGACTACCTCGGGCTGCGCCCCGACGACGTCGGCATCACCGCCCTGCCGCTGCACTACTGCTACGGCCTCTCGGTCCTGCACTCCCACCTCGCCACGGGCGCCGCGGTCGTGCTGACCCGCACCGCCGTGGTCGATCCCTGCTTCTGGGACGCCGTCGACGCCCACGGCGTCACGAGCCTGGCCGGGGTCCCGCACAGCTTCGAGATGCTCGAGGCATCCGGCCGCGCAGACGCGCTGGCGCGTGGACGGCACACGTCGCTGCGGTTGCTGACCCAAGCCGGCGGGCGGATGGCCCCCGACACCGTGCGCAGCTGGGCCCAGCGCGGCGAGCGCGGCGGCTTCGACCTCTACGTGATGTACGGCCAGACCGAGGCCACCGCACGGATGGCCTACCTGCCGGCCCACCTCGCCGCCGAGCGCCCGGAGTGCGTCGGCGTGCCGGTCCCCGGCGGCGACCTGCGGCTCGAGCCGGTCCCCGGGCAGCCCGAGGGCGTCGGCGAGCTCGTCTACTCCGGGCCCAACGTGATGATGGGGTACGCCGAGGAGCGGGCCGACCTGGCGCGCGGCCACGACCTGGCCGAGCTGCGCACCGGCGACCTCGGCGTGCAGGACCCCGACGGTCTGTGGCGGGTCGTGGGCCGGCTCTCGCGGTTCGCGAAGGTGCTGGGCCTGCGGGTCGACCTGGACCGCGTCGAGGCCGGCCTCGCCGACCTCGGCGTGGAGGCACTCGTCGCCGACGCCGGTGACCGCCTGGCCGTGGGGACCACCGCCGCGTCGGCCGACCACGCTCGCCTCGTGAGCGACACCGCGCGGCTCGCGGGGCTCCCAGAGGCGGCCGTCACCGTCGTACCCCTCCAGGAGTGGCCGCTGCTGCCCTCCGGCAAGCCCGACCGTCAGCGCGTGGCCGCCCTGGCCCGCCGAGAGGTCGCTGACGCACGGCCGAGAGGTCGCTCGCGCACGGCCGGGACGTCACCGGCGCCCGCTGCCACGCCCGATCCCGCGACCAGCCCTGCCGCCGTGCTCGCCGACGTCCTGGGCCGACCGGTCGTCGACACCGACTCCTTCGCCTCGCTCGGCGGTGACTCGCTGTCCTACGTCGAGGCGTCGGTCCGGCTGGAGCGGGTCCTGGGCACGCTGCCGCACGACTGGCACCTGCGCCCGGTCGGCACCCTCACCCGGGACGCCGCACCGCGCCGCCACTGGTGGCGCTCCGTCGAGACCAGCACGCTGCTGCGGGCGCTGGCCGTCGTCGCGATCGTCGGCAGCCACGCCGACCTGTTCGCGGTCGTCGGCGGCGCCCACTTCCTGCTGGTGCTGGTCGGCTTCAACCTCGGCCGCTTCGCCCTGGCCTCGGCCCGCCGCGACGAGCGGGTGCGGGCGCTGCTGCGCAGTGTCGCCCGCGTGGTCGTGCCGTCGGTGCTGTGGATCGGCGGCGTCAGCCTCGTGACCGGCGCCTACCCGCTGCCGACGGTGCTGCTGGTCAACAGCCTGGTCGGCCCGGCCCGGTGGAGCGAGCCCGCCTGGTACTTCTGGTTCGTCGAGGCCCTGGTCTGGTGCCTCCTCGCCCTGTCCGCGCTCCTCGCGGTGCCGGCCCTGCACCGGCTCGACCTGCGGCACCCGTTCTGGTTCCCGGTCGGGCTCGCGGTCGCAGGCCTGGCGACCCGCTACGAGCTGGTGCTGCTGCGCGACGGCGGCACCGTCATCCACCGTCCCGAGGTCGTGTGGTGGCTGGTGGCGCTCGGCTGGGCCGCGGCGCGCGCCGGCACCACCACCCACCGGCTCGTCGTCAGCGGCCTGCTGCTCGCCACGGTGCCCGGCTTCTTCGACGACGCCCAGCGGTCGGCCGTGGTGGTGCTGGCCGCCCTCGCGCTCGTCTGGGTGCGTCGTACGCCGGTGCCGGCCGTGCTCGTGGCCCCGCTGGCCTGCGTGGCCGGTGCGTCGCTGTGGATCTACCTGACCCACTGGCAGGTCTACCCCCACCTGGAGGTCGACCACTCCTTCTGGGCCACCGCCGCCTCGCTGGTGGTCGGGGTCCTCGCCTGGCGCGCCTGGCGCCTGCTGGAGGCGCGCGTCTCGCGCCTGCGCACCCGCACCGCCACCTGAGCAGGGACGGGCGAGGTCAGGCCGGTGGGGCGGTGAGGGCCGTGTCGCCGGAGAGCAGGACCGGCCGGGAGCCGGGGACCACGGTGACGTCGACGGCGGTGCCGACCTCGAGGCGGACCCCGTGCTGCTGCCAGGAGCGGACCGTGCGGCCCGAGGCCAGGCGGACCTCGTGGAGGACGAAGGCGCCGTGGTACTCGACGCGCTCCACGACCGCCGTCGAGCTCGCCTCCGCGCGCAGCGCGACCTCGTGGGGTCGCAGCATGACCTCGACGTGCACGTCGCTGCCACCCCAGCCCGGCACCGTCGAGACGACGCCGATCTCGCAGGTCAGCAGTGCGCGCTGGACGTGCGCGGGCAGGAAGTCGGCGTCGCCCATGAAGGTCGCGACGAAGCGGTTGGCCGGCGTCTCGTAGACCTCGGTCGGGTGCCCCACCTGCTCCACGACGCCGTCGCGCATCACCGCCAGCCGGTCGCCCAGCGACAGGGCCTCGGTCTGGTCGTGCGTGACGACCATCGCCGCGCTGCCGGTGGCACGGATGGCGGCGAGCGTGTCGGCACGCACCTGGGCACGGAGGTTCTCGTCGAGGCTGGAGAACGGCTCGTCGAGCAGCACCAGCGACGGGCAGGGGGCCAGGGCGCGGGCCAGGGCGACCCGCTGCTGCTCGCCGCCGGAGAGCTCGTGGGGGTGGCGGTCGCGCACGTGCGCCAGGCCGACCAGGTCGAGCACCTCGGCCACCCGCGGGCCGCGCTGGGCGCGGGGGAGACGATCGAGCCCGAAGGCGACGTTGGTCGCCACGTCGAGGTGGGGGAAGAGCGCATGGTCCTGGAAGACCAGGCCCACGCGACGCTTCTCCGGGGGGACCCAACGCGACCCGGCGACCTCGCGACCACCGAGCTCGACGGTGCCGGCGTCGGGTCGCTCGAGCCCGGCCGCCAGCCGCAGCAGCGTGGACTTGCCGCACCCGGAGGGGCCGATGAGCGTGAGGACCTCGCCGGCCGCGATGTCGAGGTCGACGGAGCGGACCGCGTCGTGCTCGGCGTACGACTTCGACGCGCCGCGCAGCCGCAGGGCGGGCTCGGTCGCGACGCGCGTGGCGGTCTCGGAGGTGCTCATGACGCCAGCCATCATCGCGTGTGCCTGGTCGCGGGGTTGCGGAAGGTCAGCGCGACGGGCACGACGGCCACCAGGACGATCAGCAGCGCGGGCAGTGCGGCCCGCTCCCAGAAGTTCTCCGAGGCCAGCTCGTAGACCCACACCGAGAGCGTCGTGAAGCCGAAGGGACGCAGCAGCAGCACCAGCGGAAGCTCCTTGACCGCGTCGACGATGACCAGCGTCAGCGCGACCGCGACGCCGGAGCGTGCCAGCGGCAGGTGCACCCGGCCGAGCAGCCGGCCGGGCCCGGCGCCCAGGGTCAGCGCCGAGGCGCTGACGGTGGGCGGGATGCGTGCGAAGCTCGCATCGACGGCTTGGTACGCCGGAGCGGTGAACCGGACCACGTAGGCCAGCAGGATGCCCAGCACCGACCCGGTCACGAGGATGCCGGTGCCGTCCTCGCGACCCATCGCCTGCAGCAGCCGGTCCGCGGCCGAGAACAGGGCCAGCACGCCGATGCCGACCACGGCGCCGGGCACCGCGTAGCCGAACGTCGTGGCCTGCGCCGCGGCGCGCACCCACGGGCCGCCCCCGAGGCGCAGTGCGTGGGCGAGGACCACCGAGACGACGACGCAGGTGGCGGCCGCGATCGCCGCGACCAGCACCGAGCTGGTCAGGTGGTCGGCGAAGCGGGTGTCGGTGAAGGGGTTCTCCTCGGCGGCCGCCGAGGCCGCCCACGTGACCAGGCGCAGCACCGGGAGCCCGAAGGCGAGCGCGGCCACGGTCGCGCAGGCGCCGGTCGCCGCGACGGCCTGGCCGCCGGTCAGGCGCCGCCGCTCCAGTCCCCGGCCACGGCCACCCCGCTGGTGGTAGCGGGCGTCGCCGCGCAGGGCGCGCTCGGCGGCCAGGACGGCCACCGCGAAGAGCAGGACGAGGCTGGCCAGCGAGACCGCGGAGGCGACGTCGAAGGAGCCCTTCCAGACCAGGTAGACCCCGACCGAGACGGTGCGGACGTTGAAGTACTGCACGGTCGCGAAGTCGGTGAGGACCTCCATCGTCACCAGTGCCAGGCCGGCCGCGAGGGAGGGGCGGGCCAGCGGCAGCAGGACGGTCCGGAACGCACGCGCCGGCGAGGCGCCGAGCGTGCGCGCGGCGTCGTACGCCGTCGGGGCGAGGTCGCTGAACGCCGCCCGCACCAGGAGGTAGACGTAGGGGTAGAGCGTGAGGACCAGGACGATGGTGGCGCCGCCCAGCGAGCGCACCGGCAGCGCGCCGAGGTCCTCGCCGAGGACGCTGCGCAGCCCGCTCTGCACCGGTCCGGCGTAGTCGAAGGTGGAGAGGAAGACGAACCCGAGGATGTAGGCCGGCACCGCCAGCGGCAGCACCAGCAGCCACGACAGCACGCGGCGCCCCGGGAACTCGTGGACGCTGACCAGCCAGGCCAGGCCGGTGCCCAGCACGCTGGTGCCGAGGGCCACCAGCACGGTGAGCGCCAGCGTCGTGGTGACCATGCCGCCCACCCCGCCGGGCAGCTGCAGCCCGCCCTGGAGCAACGCGCCCAGCGCCACGGCGAGGACCGGGCTGGCGATGACCGCCGCCGCGACGAAGACCGCCGCCGACCACCCGGGGCGACCGGCGGCGAGCAGCCGTCGGCGGGTCCGCGGACGGACCAGGCCGGGGGCGGGGACGGTCACGGGATCGCCCGGGTCAGCGGTAGCCGGCGGCGTCGAGGACCTCGACGGCCTCGGCGTTGAGCGAGCCGTACGCCGAGGCGTCGACCGGCATCCGCTCGAAGCCGCCGAAGGAGGCGACCAGCGGCTCGGGCTCGACGTCGGGGTTGACCGGCAGCTCGTGGTTGCCGTCGACGAAGGCGCTCTGCCCGTCGGTGGCCAGCCACTCCAGCAGCTGCTGGGCCTCCGCGGAGGACGGGGTGCCCGCGACCACGCCGGCGCCGGAGATGTTCACGTGCGTCCCGGCGCCGTCCTGGCTGGCCCAGTAGAGGGCGACGCCGAGGTCGGGGTCCTCGTCCAGGAGCCGGGCGAGGTAGTAGTGGTTGCTGATGCCGATCTCGCAGCCGCCGGCATCGATGGTCTCGAGCAGCTCCACGTCGTTGGACATGATCTGCACGTCGTTGGCGACCCAGCTCTCCACGATCTCCTGGGCCCGGTCGCGGCCGTGCAGGTCGATCAGGCTGGCGACCAGGCTCTGGGTGTAGGACGCGGTCTCGTCGCGCATGCAGATGCGACCCTTCCACTGCGGGTCGCCGAGCGCCGCGTAGGTGTCCTCGGCGTCCAGCTCGGAGGGGTCGACCTTCTCGGGGTCGTAGACGACGGTCCGCGCACGCATGGCCAGGCCGTACCAGCCGGCGTCGCTGTCGCGCAGGTCCTCCGGCACCGCGGCGTCGAGGACCGCGGAGTCGATGGGCTCCAGCACGCCCTGCTCGCCGGCGTTCCAGAGCATGCCGGCGTCGACGGTCATGAACACGTCGGCGGGGGTGTCGGTCCCCTCGGCCTTGAGCCGCTCGAGTAGCTCGGCGTCGTCGCCGTAGAGGAACTCCACGGTCAGGCCGGTCTCGTCGGTGAACTCCGCGAACGCCTCCTCCAGGGAGTAGTGCCGTGCGGAGTAGACCTGCAGGTCGGCCTCCTCGCCGCCGAGCAGGCCGCAGCCGGAGAGCGCGAGGGGAGCGAGCAGCGTCGTGGCCAGCGCGGGCAGGGTGCGGGCGAGGGGACGGCGCATCGGGTCACTCCAGGTCTCGGCGGGGAAGGTCCTGCCCGCTCGGTCGCGAGCGGAGGGCCGAGAGGAAGGTTAGCCAACCCTTCGCGACACACGAAGTCGTGACCAGCGCGCAGACCGGCCCTCGACCCGTCCCCCGGCGATCTCCGACCCATCCCGCGGGCCATCCCCTCCCCGGGAACGACCGGAGCCCCTGGCGCCGCACCCCGCGTGGGGGGCGTGGCGCCAGGGGCTCTGGCCGTGTGGTCCTCCCGACCGATGCCAGTGCGACCGGGAGGACGTCAGGTGGGGCGCGTCAGACCGCCACGGGCTCGGCGTCGGGGAGCAGGCCGTTGGCCATGCCCCAGGCGACGGCCTGGGTGCGCCGCTCCACGTCGATCTTGCGGTAGGCCTGACGGATGTAGGTCTTGATCGAGTTGATCGACAGCCCCAGCTCCTCGCCGATCTCACCGTTGGTCAGGCCCTGGGTGATGAGGGTGAGGATCTCCAGCTCACGCGGGGTGAGCCGGCTGCCGGCCGGGGCCTGGGGGGTGCGGATCGGGGCGACGGGCTCGACCTTCTCGGCGGGGGTGTGCACCGGCGGTGCGGGCACGCCGCGGCCGGACACGATGTCCTCGAGCGCCACCACGAGCTGCGCCGCCGTCATCGACTTCGACAGGTAGGGGCTGGTGGTGTCGGGGAGCTGGTCGGCCGGCGCCCAGCTGAACACGATCGCCTGCGCCTCGGCGGCCGACTGCAGGTTGCGCAGCATCGAGGCGCTGAAGGAGGACTGCTGCATCGGCTCGTAGAGGACGACGTCGACCTCCTCGGGGTGGGCCAGTGCGGTGCGGACGTCGACCAGACGCACGCGCTCGGTGTAGGTCGCCAGCAGCGACTCCAGGCCGGCGACGGCGAGGTCGTTGTCGTCGACCACGGTCGCCGTGAGGGGGGTCCTCTCGTTGTTCATGCTCGTCACCTCGTGTGCTTGTCGGAATCCTTGGGTGCGGCCCCGGAGGGCCACACCAGTCCTGTATCCCGTTGCTGCAGGGTTCAATCACCCCTCACCCGTTCGGGTTGACCCGACCGCACCACTTTTTGCCCATCGCCGGTGGTCCGGGCGGGCGGGGAGGGGTCGGTCCGACCGGGCCAGGAGCGGGTGGCCCGCCCGGCGGGGTCCCCGGGTGTGGGCCCGGGGTGTGGGGCCGGACCGTCCGTCGGCCCCGGTGCCAGCCCAGCGGTCGGGCCTGGGTCGGCCCTGGTCTCAGCGCTCGCGGGTGGTCAGCTCGCGGGCGCGCTCGACGAGCCGAGTCGCGGCGGTGACCGGGTCGCCGGCGAGGTGCAGGGCCCCCCAGTGCGCGGCGAGCTCGGCGCTCGCCCCGGCGCCGGCCAGCGCGAGTGCGGACGCCTCCGCCAAGCGGCGTACGACGGTGAGCTCGTCGTCGTCGAGGGCGAAGACCTGCGGGGTGGCGCCGGCCAGCACCACGACGTCGGGGGCGATCACGTCCATCGCGGCGCCGACCGACGCGAGCGGACTGTTGGGCCCCAGGAACCTGGTGCGCCACCCGGCTCGCTGCAGAACGACCTCGAAGGCCTTCAGCGCGATGTCGTGGGACTCCTCGGGGGGGCAGGCGAGCAGCACGGTCGGGCCGGTGCGGGTCCCGGGACCGACCGCGAGGGCGGCGAGGCGGCCACGGACCAGGTCGCTGGCGAAGTGCTCGTCGGCGACGTCGAAGTCGCCCGCCTCCCACCCGCGTCCCACGTGGGCCATGAAGGGCAGCAGGACGTCGCGGATGGCGCTCTCGACCGACACGGTGCGCAGGAGTCGGTCGAGCACCTCGTGCATGGAGCCGACGTCGTAGGCGAGCATCGCAGCCTCGAGCTCGGCGAGCGCACGCACCACGTCGAGCGAGCCGTCGGCTGACGCGGTGCCGTCGACCGCCTCCTCCTGGCCCTCGGCCCAGGTGCGCTCGTTGGCCAGGATCTCCGCAGCCGCCTGGCCCGCGGGGACGCCGCGCTCGCGGGCGCGCTGCATGGCGATCGCGCGCCGCTCGTCCTCGGGCCCGTAGAGGCGGTAGCCGGCCTGGGTGCGCTGGGGGCTGAGCAGTCCGTAGCGCACCTCCCAGGCGCGCAGCAGCGTCTCGCTGACTCCCACACGGGTGGCCAGCACGCCGATGCGCCAACGCTGCGCCGGTCCGCTGCTCATGCCCGTGACACCCCCAGTCGAGCGGTCGTCGGGCGGGACGACCACCCCTTTGACGTTATACGAACATTGCACGAGCGGCGTACACTCGACCGAAGTCGTCCCGCCGCACACCATGCTCGGTGACGGAGCATCGCACACCTGACCCCACACGAAGGGCGAGGCCATGTCGGACCCGCAGCCTCTCGGCAGGCTGATCGACTCCCTGGGCGTGGAGCACCGCCCCGAGGAGGGCGAGCTGGTCCTGGGGGCGGTCGTCCTGATGAAGGTGATGGAGGCCGACGGGCGCATCTCGATGCGCTCGGCGTGGTCGCCGGGCCTGAGCTGGATGGAGCGCGTGGGCATGCACCAGGCGGCCGCACGCGCCGACCTCCCGCCGCGCCCCGAGCCCGGGTGGGACACCCGCGAGCTCGACGCGGACATGGGGCGCGACGACACCGACCTCGGCTGAGTGCCGCCGTCGCGGTTGATCGGTCGGGGTCCCTGGCCGGCCGCGAGGGCCGGGGGCCGGATCGACACGGGACGCTGACGGGAGCGTTGGGCACCCGGTCGGGGCAGGACGGCTGACGACGCGGGTGACCGCGCGGGGACTGTGCCAGGGGCTACGCCGGGGACTGCGCCGGGGCTACGCCGCGTCGGCGAGGGCGCCGCGCAGCTGGAGCAGCAGCCGCTGCAGGCAGCGGGAGACCTGGATCTGGCTCATCCCGAGCTCCAGCCCGATCTCGCGCTGGGAGAGCTCCTGGCCGAAGCGCAGCCGGAGCAGGTCGCGGTCGCGCGGGGTGAGCGTGGCCAGCAGCGGCCGCACGAGGAGGCGGGCCTCGGTGCGCTCCATCGACTCGGTCACGTCGGGGTCGGCGACGTCGCGGACCGGGCCGTCCTCGCCGTCGGACTCCCCGCCCACGGGGGAGTCGAGGGAGACCAGGGAGAAGCAGGAGCGGGCGAGCAGGGCCTCGCGGACGACCTCGACCGACTCCTCGACCTCGGCGGCCAGGGCCGTCACCGACGTGTCGTCCACGCGGTCGAGGGCGACGCCCGTGCGCACCAGGCGAGTGTGGGCGCGCTGCACCTCGCGGGGCGGCCGGATGGTCCAGGAGTGGTCGCGGAAGTGGCGCCGGATCTCACCGGTCATCGACGGGACGGCGTAGGCCAGCAGGTCGCGCTCGTGGGAGGGGTCGAAGGACCGGACGGCGCGGACGAGGGCGAGGTAGGCGACCTGGGTGAGGTCCTCCACCGGGATGCTGCGACGCGCGTAGCGCCGGGCGACGGCCTCCGCGACCCGCATGTTGAGCTCCACCACGCGCTCGAGGCAGGCCTCGCGCTCGGTCTCGCTGACGCCCGGAGCGTGGGCGCGGGCAAGCAGCGCGGTGGTCTGCTCGGCCCGCTCGGAGTCGCTGAGCGCACGGGCGTCACCGAGGCCCAGGAAGGAGGTGTCGGGTGCGCCGGTCTCGTCACGGCGGTCGTCGAGCGGGCTCGTGGTCATGGCCTCGTTCGCTCTCTGTGCGGTGGTGCGGGCTGCTGTCTGGGTCCCTCATCGGCGAGGGATGTCATTACCTTAAGCAACCCTCTACAAACCTTGCACACTTCTCACCCCTTTGGGGCCCGCGTGGGAACCGCGGGCCGAGGTGGTCCGGACCGGGCAGAATGCGGGCCGTGGCCGGCACCCGTGCACCCTTCGGCTCCTGGCTGCTCGGTCCGGAGGGTCAGTCGCTGCGCCGGCTGCGGGTCCGGGTCCAGCTGTTCCTGACCCTCGGCATCACCGCCACGCACGCCATCGGCGCGGGCGTGGTCGTGGTCCTCACCCTCTTCGTCGTGCCGCAGCCCGGGGGTGGGCGCGACCTGCTGGTCGCCCTGGCCATCGCGGTCCCGGTCTACGTCGGCCTCGCCCTGGTCGTGGGGGTGTTGTGGGGGACGCGGGTGGCCTTCCGCAGCCTGCGCTGGGCACTGCGGGGGGAGGAGCCTTCGCCCGCGGACCGGCGCCGCTCGATGCGGGTCCCGCTGCAGCTCGCGGCGGTCTCGGCCGCGCTGTGGTTCGGCGGGGTGCTGCTGTTCACCACCCTGGCCCTGTGGCTGGCCCCCGCCCGTGCCCTCGGCACGGCGCCGACCGTGGCCATCGGCGGCACCGTCGTGTGCGCGGTGACCTACCTGATGGCGGAGTTCTTCCTGCGTCCGGTGTCCGCCCGCGCCCTCACCGGGTCCCCCGAGTCGCGGCCCCGCGGCCTGGGCGTCGGCGGGCGGATGCTGACCTTCTGGTTGCTGGGCACCGCCGCGCCGCTCGTCGGTCTCGGGTACGCCGCTGTGCTGGCGCTCGCGCAGGGCGACGTCTCCGCGGAGCGGATGGCCGTCGAGGCGCTGGCGATCTCGGGCGTGGTGCTGGTCTTCGGCCTGCTGGTGACCGTCCTCAACGCCCGGGCCGTGGTGGCGCCGCTGGTGTCGGTCCGCGCGGCCCTGGGACGCGTCCAGCGCGGCGACCTCGACCAGCGGGTCCCGGTCTACGACGCGACCGAGCTCGGACTGCTGCAGGCCGGCTTCAACCACATGGCCGAGGGACTGGCCGAGCGCGAGCACCTGCGCGACCTCTTCGGGCGCCACGTCGGCCAGGAGGTGGCGCGCGCGGCCGCTGCCGGCGACGTGGAGCTGGGCGGGGAGACCCGGCGCGTGACGGTCCTCTTCGTCGACCTGGTCGGCTCCACCACGATCGCCGCGGATCGCTCACCGACCGAGGTCGTGGAGCTGCTCAACGGCTTCTTCGACGTGGTCGTCGACGAGATCGCCCGGGAGGGCGGCCTGGTCAACAAGTTCATGGGTGACGCGGTGCTGGCCATCTTCGGGGCACCCGTCGACCTCCCGGACCACGCCACCCGGGGCCTGCGCGCCGCGCGAGCGATGGTCGAGCGCCTCGGCCGCGAGCACCCCGACCTCGACTGCGGTGTCGGCGTCTTCACCGGGGAGACCGTGGCCGGCAACGTCGGCACCCGGGCCCGCTTCGAGTACACCGTCATCGGGGACGCCGTGAACGCCGCCGCGCGCCTGACCGAGCTGGCCAAGGACGTGGAGGGCCGGGCCCTGACCTGCGCCGAGACCCTGGCGGAGGCCGCCGAGCAGGAGGCCGCGCACTGGCGGGCCCACGACCGGGTCACGCTGCGCGGTCGCACCGGGGAGACCGAGCTGTTCGTGCGGCGGTGACCAACGACACGTCGTCGTCGGTGCGGGGTCGCACCGTCCCGGACCCGACGCTGTCCCGGTGCCCCTCCCACCCCCCACCGCCGGGGCCGGTCGTGAGACCGCGCCCCGTGCCCTCCCCCCGCGCCCGGAGGGACGGCTGCTCTGGGTCGACGTCGCCAAGGGCGCCTGCATCCTGCTGGTGGTGCTGCACCACGCCGTGGTCAAGGACCTCCCGCTGCAGGCCGCGCCCGCCCTGGGGTCCGCCATGGAGCCCGCCCTGGGGCCGGTCGTGGACGCCTGGCTCTGGGTGACGATGGCGCTCAAGCCCGTGCGGATGCCGCTCTTCTTCGTCCTCAGCGGCCTGGTGGCCTCGGGTGCCGTGCGCCGGCCCTGGGTGCAGGCCCGGCGCCGGGTCCTCTCGCCCTACTACCTCTACGTCGTGTGGCTGGTCCTGCAGGGCGCGTTCTTCTCGGTCGAGCGGCTGCTCCCGATGAACCGCACCCAGGACCTCGGCGAGCTCGTCGCGGACCTCGTGCTCGCCTCGACGGGCCTGTGGTTCCTCTACGCGCTCGCGGTCTACTTCGCCCTCGCCCGCCTGCTGGCCGGCCTGCCGGTGCTCCCCGTGCTCGCGGTGAGCGCCGTCGTGTCGGCCTGTGCCGGCCTGCTCCCCACCGACGACTGGAACCGGGTCTCGGTGGTCTTCCACTTCACCTTCTTCGCGCTCGGCGCCCTGGCCCCCGAGCTGGTACGCCGGTGGGCCGGCCCGGCCTCGCGCGCGACCCGTCCCCTCGGGCTGGTCTACCTCGCCCTCGTGGTGGTCCTGCCGCTGCTCGGGCTGCCACGCACCACCGTGATGCTGCTCGCCGGACTCGTCGGTGTGCCCCTGGGCCTCGGGGTCAGCGTGCTGCTGGCCGAGGGCCGGGCCGCGGCCGGCCTCGCCTGGGTGGGCAGGCGGACGCTGCCGATCTACGTGCTGCACGCGCCGCTGCTGGCCCTGGCGCTGCACCTGCCGAGCCCGATCGGGACGGGACGGCTCGGGGCGATCGAGGCGGCGGCGTACCCGGTGCTGCTGACGGCGGTGGCCGTCACCGCTGCCCTGGCGCTGCACGCGCTGCTGCGTCGGGTGGGCGCCGACATGCTGTTCGAGCTGCCGCGCCGCCCGGTCCGTGCCGGCCGTGCGCGGGTGCCCGGCACCGGGGGTGCGGGGCCTCAGGCGACGGTGGCCGCCAGCTCCTGAGCCCGAGGGGTGACACGGTGGCGCCCGGCGGGACGCTCCAGCGGGGTCACCGCCGCGTCCATGGCGAGCAGCGCCTCGAGGTGCTCGGCGACCTCACGGGCCGGGGGCCGTGCCTCCGGCTCGCGCGCGGTCATCGAGGCCAGCAGGCCGGTCCAGCCGGCGCCGAGGGACGTGGGGATGGCGGGTCCACGGTGCACCCGCGCCCACGCCGCCTCCTCAGCGCCGCCCTCGAACTCGCGGCGACCGGTGAGCGACTCGAGCAGCAGCAGGCCGAGGGCGTAGATGTCGACGGGGGACCCGAGCGGCACACCGAGGACCTGCTCGGGCGCGAGGTAGGCGATCGACCCGACGGTGTGGCCGGGGCGGCCGTGCGGGTCGGGCTCCCCGGCGCGCAGGGTCACCCCCAGGTCGCACAGGCGGGCGTGGCCGCTGCTGTCGAGCAGGACGTTGGCCGGCTTCACGTCGCGGTGGACCAGGCCCTCGGAGTGGAGGTAGGCCAACGCGGAGGCGAGGTCGCGGCCGACGACGGCCGCCTCGCGGGAGGAGAGGCGGCGCAGCGCGAGGGTGGCGTCGAGGTCGGGGCCGTCGACGAGCTCGAGGGCGAGGTAGGGAGCCCCCGGCCCCTCCCAGGCGGCGTCGAGGACCCGGACCAGCCCGGGGTGCGACAGGTGGGCCAGCAGCCGACCCTCGTCGAGGAGGCGCAGCCGGTGCTGGGCCTGGCCCTGACCGGTGCGCGGACGCTTCAGCGCGACGTCGCGCCCCAGGCGCAGGTCGTGGGCGCGGTGGACGGTGGCGGTGCCGCCGAGGGCGATGAGGTCCTCGACCCGATAGCGGCCCACGGTCTCGGGGCCACCGGCGGACTCGGGGGTGTCCGGCTGGGTCATGGGGGAAGTCCTCTCGCGTGCGGTCCCTCCAGGGGTTCCCCAGGACCTGCGAGGTCTAACCCCCCGATGGGGTGGGAGGAGGTGCGACGCGGCCCACGTCACGGCCCACGTCACGGGCGGCGTCACGGCCCACGTCACGGCCCACGTCACGCGCGGCGTCGACCAGGGACGGGCCGTACCAGGTGAGGGCCCGGCCGCTCACCAGCTCCACCGGGGTGCGGAAGCACTCCGGCCCGTCGTCGGCGGTGAAGACGTAGGGCTCGTCGGGCAGCAGCACCGCGTCCGCGCCGCACCCGTCGACCTCCTCGACGGAGAGGGTGGGGTAGCGGTCAGGGGCGTCGGTGTCCTCGGCCTGGACGACCTGCCAGCCCAGCCGCCGGCACAGGTCGGCGGTGAAGGTGCGCGGACCCACCACCATCCACGGGTCGCGCCAGATCGGCACCACGACCCGGCGGGTGACCGGCGGCGGCGGACCGCACCACAGCTCCCGCGCCTCGGCCAGCCACGCGGGCCGCTCCCAGCCGAGCAGGTCCAGGAGACGCTCCAGCTCGGAGACCCCCTGCGGGACGGTCTCGATGTCGGTGACCTCGACCGTGAGCCCGCGCTCGCGCATGCGCCGGACGTCCAGCTCGCGGTTCTCCTCGCGGTTGACGACCACCAGGTCCGGGCGCAGCGCCTCGATCGCCCCGAGGTCGGGGTTCTTCGTCCCGCGCACCCGGGTGGCGCCGTACTGCTCGAGGTCGGCGGGGTGGGTGCACCAGTCGGTGACCCCCACCAGGGCCTCCGGACGCACGCTGGCCAGCGCCTCGGTGATCGAGGGGACCAGCGACACCACCCGCCGAGCCGTCACTCGCGCACGCTCCAGACGTCACTCACGCACGCGGGGCCGGACGCCGCCGTGCGCGAGCGACCTGTCGAGCGTGCGTCGGTGACGGCTCGGCCGTGCATGGGTGACGTCTCGGCAGGGGGGTGATCAGCGCAGGAGGATCAGCGCAGGGCCATCGAGCCGGAGGTGACCGCCTCGAACGGCAGGCCCTCGTGCTCGGTGACGCGGGCGTCGATGGCGGCGGCGACGTCGGCCGGCCAGGGAGCGGTACGCCGGTCGGAGAGGTCGATGTGGAGGAAGATCTCCTCGAAGACCGCGCTCAGCTGCTGGTGGGTGTCGTCGAGGATGTAGACCAGCGCGTGGGCGGCCCGCTCGGAGCGGCCCAGCAGCCGCACCCGCACCGACATCCGGTCGCCCGTGCGCAGCTCACGCAGGTAGGTCACGTGGTGCTCGGCGGCGAAGCAGGCGTGGCCGGCCTTGATCGGCCAGTCCACCGGGATGCCCAGGTCGACCAGCGACTCGTCGAGGCCCTCGCTGCCGATGCCGAGGTAGTGACGCACGTTGAGGTGGCCGTTGTTGTCCTCGAAGGCGATCGGGACCGGCTGCTCGGCGTACGCCGGGAGGTCCTTGAGCTGGTCGTAGCTGGGGTGCTTCGCGGTGCTGGTCACGGGGTGAACCTATCGGACGTGCGCCCGGTGATCTCGACGCCCGCCTCGTCGCTGGCGCTCCTCGGCTGCTCGATCACCTGTGCCTCCAGGATCTCGACCCGCCCGTCGCGACCTCGTCCCTCGGCCGCGGGGCTCGCTCGATCTCTTCGGGTTGCCCCCGGGCTCCGCCCGGGGGCACCTCAGACGTTCCTGCGGTACTGGCCGCCGACCTCGAAGAACGCCTCGGTGACCTGGCCCAGCGAGCAGACCCTCGCCGCGTCCACGAGGACGGCGAAGACGTTCTCGTCCGGCGAGGCGGCCGCCTCCTTGAGCCGGGCCAGCGCCTCGGTGGCCTCCTGCTCGTGGTCGCGGGTGAAGTCGCGGACCCGTCGCAGCTGGGACTCCTTCTCGGCCTCCGTGGCGCGGGCCAGCTCGACGTGCTCGGGGGTGGCGTCGTCGCCTCCGGGCTTGAGGAAGGTGTTGACGCCGATGATCGGCAGCGACCCGTCGTGCTTGCGGTGCTCGTAGAGCATCGACTCGTCTTGGATGCGCCCGCGCTGGTAGCCGGTCTCCATCGCGCCCAGCACGCCGCCGCGCTCGTTGATCGCCTCGAACTCCCGCAGCACGGCCTCCTCCACGAGGTCGGTCAGCTCGTCGATGACGAAGGAGCCCTGGAGCGGGTTCTCGTTCATCGCCAGGCCCCACTCGCGGTTGATGATCAGCTGGATCGCGAGCGCCCGACGCACCGACTCCGTCGAGGGCGTGGTGACGGCCTCGTCGTAGGCGTTGGTGTGCAGGGAGTTGGCGTTGTCGTAGATCGCGATGAGCGCCTGGAGCGTGGTGCGGATGTCGTTGAAGTCCATCTCCTGCGCGTGCAGGGACCGACCGGAGGTCTGCACGTGGTACTTCAGCTTCTGGGAGCGCTCGCCGGCGCCGTACTTCTCCTTCATCGCGACCGCCCAGATGCGGCGGGCCACGCGACCGATGACGGAGTACTCCGGGTCCATGCCGTTGGAGAAGAAGAACGACAGGTTGGGCGCGAAGTCGTCGATGTCCATGCCGCGCGCAAGGTAGGCCTCGACGTAGGTGAAGCCGTTGGCGAGGGTGAAGGCGAGCTGGCTGATGGGGTTCGCCCCGGCCTCGGCGATGTGGTAGCCGGAGATCGAGACGGAGTAGAAGTTGCGCACGCCGTGCTCGATGAACCACTCCTGGATGTCGGCCATCATCCGCAGGGAGAACTCGGTGGAGAACAGGCAGGTGTTCTGCCCCTGGTCCTCCTTGAGGATGTCGGCCTGGACCGTCCCGCGCACCGTCTGCAGCGCCTTGAGCGGGTCGATGCCGCGCTCGCGGGCCTGGTCCATGACGGTGTTGAGGAAGAAGGCCAGCACCGTGGGCGCGGGGCCGTTGATCGTCATGGACACGCTGGTGGTGGGGGCGAGCAGGTCGAAGCCGTCGTAGAGCTGCTTCATGTCCTCCAGCGTCGCGACGCTGACGCCCGAGGTGCCGACCTTGCCGTAGATGTCGGGTCGCTCGTCGGGGTCGCGGCCGTAGAGCGTGACCGAGTCGAAGGCGGTCGAGAGGCGGGTCGCCTCGTTGCCCTCGCTGAGCAGCTTGAAGCGGCGGTTGGTGCGGGCCGGGTCGCCCTCGCCGGCGAACATCCGCGCCGGGTCCTCGCCCTCCCGCTTGAAGGGGAAGACGCCGGCGGTGAAGGGGAACCGGCCGGGGAGGTTCTCGTTGCGCCAGAAGCGCACGAGCTCGCCGTGGTCGGCGAAGCGCGGGAGGGAGACCTTGGGGACGCGGTTGCCCGACAGGGACTCGCGGCCGGGGACGGCGGCGTACTCCTCGACGACCGACGGCCACTGCTCGAGCTGGGTGCCGACCTCGGGGTCGAGGGCGCGGCGGGCGTCGTCGAGCAGGGCGGGTACGCCGCCGGCGTCCGCGCCCGCGGACTCCAGCTCGGCCGCGACGTCGGTCAGCCGCTGCGCGCGGCGGGCCTGCTCGACGAGCTCCTGGGTGCGCGCGTGGTAGCCGCGGACGGTCTCGACGACCTCGGCGAGGTAGCGCACCCGCTCCTGGGGGACGACCGCGCGGATGCCGCTGGAGTGCTTGACGTCGACCGGGGCGAGCGCGCCCTCGGCGACCGGCAGGCCCTGGTCGGCCAGCAGGCCGCGCAGGTGCTGGTAGAGAGCGGTGACGCCGTCGTCGTTGAAGGTGGCCGCCGAGGTGCCGAAGACCGGCATGTCGGACGGCTGCTTGCCGAAGGCCTCGCGGTTGCGGACCAGCTGGCGGCCCACGTCGCGCAGCGCGTCGGCGGCGCCGCGGCGCTCGAACTTGTTGATCGCCACGACGTCGGCGAAGTCGAGCATGTCGATCTTCTCCAGCTGCGAGGCGGCGCCGAACTCGGGCGTCATGACGTACATCGAGGTGTCGACGAACGGCACGATCGCCGCGTCGCCCTGACCGATGCCGGGGGTCTCGACGACCACGAGGTCGAAGCCGGCGGCCTTGAGGACGGTGATGACGTCCTCGAGGTGGTCGGGGATCTCGTGGGCGCCGCGCGTGGCGAGGCTGCGAAAGTAGACCCGGTCGCGGTCGTGGCCGGGCAGGTCGAGGGAGTTCATCCGGATGCGGTCGCCGAGCAGTGCGCCGCCGCCCTTGCGTCGGGTCGGGTCGACCGCGACGACGGCCACGCGCAGCTTGTCCTGCTGGTCGGTGCGGAAGCGGCGCAGGATCTCGTCGGTGAGGCTGGACTTGCCCGAGCCGCCGGTGCCGGTGAGGCCGAGGACGGGGGCGTGGCTGCGCTCGGCGGCCGCGCGCAGCTGGGCGCGCATGTCGTCGTCGAGCCGGCCGAGCTCGGCGCCGGTGATGGCCCGGGCCACGGCGGAGCGCTCGCCGGCCAGGACCTGCTCGACGGAGACCGGGCGCAGGTCCCACAGGTCGGTGTCGCAGTCGGCGACGACGGTGTTGATCATGCCGGGCAGGCCGAGGCGCTGGCCGTCCTCGGGGGAGAAGATCGTGACGCCGGACTCGCGCAGCCGGGTGATCTCGTCGTGGACGATCACGCCCCCGCCGCCGCCGACGACCCGCACGTGACCCGCGCCGGCCGCCCGCAGCAGCTCCACGAGGTACTCGAAGTACTCCACGTGCCCGCCCTGGTAGGACGAGACCGCCACGCCCTGGACGTCCTCCTCCAGTGCCGCGTCCACGACCTCCTGGACCGAGCGGTTGTGGCCGAGGTGGATCACCTCGCAGCCCTGGCTCTGGAAGATCCGCCGCATGATGTTGATCGAGGCGTCGTGGCCGTCGAACAGGCTGCTCGCGGTGACCAGGCGGACCGGGTGGGTGGGGACGTGCAGGGTGCTCACGGGCGCTCCATCGACAGATGTTTGGATGTCCAAGTATCTGGGTCGAGTGTAAGCCCGGTCACCACCGCCCGTCGAGGGCGGTCGGCGGGCTGGGGAGTTGGGGGGGTGTCAGGGGTCGACGCGGTCGCCGGCGCCGGCCCGGAGGGCGCCGAGGAGGCGGGTCAGGTCGCGGACCGTGTCGTCGCCGAGGTCCGAGCCGAGGTCGGTGAACACCGCGTTGAGGTCGACGGTCGCCGCGTCGACGGTGGCGGCGCCGGCCTCGGTGAGCTCCGCGTGGACCACTCGGCGGTCCTCGCTGCGTCGCTGGCGGCGTACGAAGCCCTGGGTCTCGAGCCGGTCGACGGCGCTGGTGACCGAGGCGGGGTGGACCTGCAGCAGCGAGCCGAGGCGCGTCATCGGCAGCGCGCGGTCGCGGGTGAAGGAGAGCAGGCGCAGCACCTCGAAGCGGGCGAAGGTCAGGCCGTGCGGCTTCAGCGCGCGCTCGACGCGCTCGGCGAGCAACTGCTGCGCGCGCGTCACCGAGGTCACCAGGGCCATCGCGTCGGCGGCGTCGGCCCACCCGTGCGCGACCCACTGCCGGTGGGCCTCGCGGATCGGGTCGCGGGTCGGTCGGTCGTCCATCGGGGTCAGTATCCCGCGTTGCCCCCGGTCGGCTGCGAGGTGACGAGCCGGCCGACGGCCACGGTGGCCTCGAGGTCGTCGTCGGTCTGCAGCGTGACGTCCAGCCCCGCGTCGCGGAGGAGGGCCGAGGTGTGAGGGGCCTGGGCGCGCCCCG
>Ga0208056_100147_pt1 | contig 20380 bp, 20 predicted proteins | sample DeeseametaMP2052_FD_184178 | JGI IMG/M metagenome (GOLD analysis project Ga0208056, IMG submission 184178) | Marine microbial communities from the Deep Pacific Ocean - MP2052 (SPAdes) | ecosystem: Environmental > Aquatic > Marine > Oceanic | place: West of Cabo San Lucas, Mexico, North Pacific...
GACAATACTTTGTATGGATTTGATGCTAAAGCGCCAAAAGAGAATAGAATTGTTGCGGTATCATTAGCGTTTTAAAAATTTAAAAGAAATAATTCTTTAGAAAAACCGGCCTTTTTAAGGCCGGTTTTTTTTTGAACATACTAATTCCCCCAAAGCCCTTAATATGTAGCAATCTAAGTTTACGGACGTTATGTTCGGTGATTCCACCCAATGCTAGGATATTTGCTTTGCTTGAGCGTGATAAATAATTAAATTTATATATATTAAGAAATTTTAATGATTTTTCTACATAAAAAATAGGGGAAAGAAATATTGCCCGGCATTGTTGTGAAATTTTTTCCCAAATTTCTTTTTGATTATGGGCGGAGCCTAAAATTGTAAGATTTTTCTTTTCTAAATTAAGAAATTTTTTTGTTTTATTGAAGGAAGGAATGTAAATGCCATCAGCTCTTACTTTTAGTGCTAATTTAATATCGTTTGAGACAAAGAGCTGATATCTTTTTTTTTTACAAGCTTTTGCTATTTTAATTAATTCAGTTTCTCTCTTTGGATTATTATAATTTCTGTAAACAACACCTATATTTGTGTTATTATTTTCAAATATTTGATTATGGTATTGATCTAGGAAAATAAACAAATTTGGTAAATATTTATGCATATATGCGTACAAAGATTAAACTTTGTAAAAAATAAAGTTAAAGAAATTATTGATAGAAAACAACTGAAAACTATTCCACAAATCATAGCAGTGACAAAGTCGTTTCCTTTAAACAAAATTACCCCGTTACTAGAGATGGGGCATATTCATTTTGGGGAAAATAAAATTCAAGAGGCAGAAAGTAAATGGCTTAATGTTAAAAATAAATATAAAAATTTACAACTTCACATGCTTGGTAAATTACAATCCAACAAAGCCAAAAAAGCAGTTAAATTGTTTGATTATATTCACTCGCTTGATAATGCAAAGTTAGCTACGAAACTTAGTCAGTACGAGAAAGAACTGGGTAAAAAAACTAAATTATTTATACAAGTCAATATTGCTGAGGAAAGTCAAAAGTCTGGAGTTTTATTAGATGATCTTAATCGTTTTTATAACTTTTGTATTAAAGAACTGTCTTTAAATATTACTGGCTTGATGTGTTTGCCACCAATAAATTCAGATTCTAATAAATATTTTCAAATTTTAAAAAAAACTTCTGAGAAACTTAATTTAACAGATCTTAGTATGGGGATGAGTGCTGACTACGATCAAGCTATATTAAATGGATCAACCTACTTAAGATTAGGAACGGCAATTTTTGGAGCACGAACCGTTTAACCAATTGAGATTTTTGTTTTATTATTAATTAACGGTAATATTTTTAAAAAATCTTTTTTCGCTATAGCTACACATCCTTTGGTTGGTTTATATTTATCGTCAGTTATATGTAAAAAAATTGCACTTCCTTTTTCCTTAATGACTGGGCTAAAGTTGTATTTTATGTTGATGAATAAATCATAAATTTTATCTTTTCTATAAAGTTTTTCTGCTCCATATTTAAAAGGGAAACTAATTTCTTTATTGTACTTTTTACTTCTACTATCATTACACCATCCCATTTTTTTTTTAATAATTTTTTTTTTTATTTTACATTTTAGCGGTTTGTTATTATCTTTTCTGTAGTAAAACGTACCAAGTTCAAATGTTCCTTTTGGTGTTGCTAAATCTCCTTCTTTTTTTGCACTGGTTATTCCGGATTTACCAATAGCACATTTTAATTTATAATCTTTATATAATAGTAAATGTTTTTTTATTTTAATATTCATAATAACTTTTTTTAATGGATAAATTAACTATATCAATTTTTGGAAATAAAATCTTTTCAGAAATTATAAATGAAATAAAGTTATTCTCTAAATTTAAACTTAAATTTTATGACAATATAGATTTATGCACAAAGGACGCTGTGAACCATGATCAATTAGTTATTTTCTTCATCACTGAAGCAAACAAACAATATTACAAAAAAATAACAAATAACAGTTTTCCACTGATTATTATTGCCAATTCTCCAATACCAAAAAATATATTATCGAACGATTTTGTAGAACAATTGAATATACCTTTTAGCGTACTGAGTTTAGAAAAAAAAATTGTTTCGCTTTTAGCAAGATATAAATTTAAAAAAAGTTCTTTAATTAATTTATGTGGCTATACAATAGATAAAAATAAACGCAGGATTAAAAAAAATAATTTAATACTTCAGCTTACAGAAAAAGAAATTAACTTTCTTATTTTATTTAGTCAAAACAACCAACCACTCAGTAGAAATTTTATTTTAAAAAATGTTTGGAATTATTCTTCCAAAAGTGACACTCATACTGTTGAAACTCATATTCATCGACTTAGAAAAAAATTTTTAGAAAAATTTAAAGATAGTAATTTTATTAAAAATAATGACAAGGGGTATTATATTTGAAAAAAAAGTTACGAAATTTTATTGCCAAGGATCTATTTTCTACAAAATATAAAAAACGTATAGTTAGACCCAAAAAAGGGAAGGGGAGTTATAAAAGAAAATCTAAAAATTTAAATAAGATCAGATAGTTTTTTTTTAGGTCTGGCACCTAGAATTTTGATTATTTCAGCAGCGGACTTTGTTCCTAATTTTAAGGATTTTTCAAATCCCATTTTATTGATAAACCCATGAACAAAGCCTGAAGCAAATAAATCGCCCGCTCCGGTGAGATCAACTACTTTTTCAATTCTTTCAGATGGTACTTTAACTATTTCTTTTTTATGAACTAAAGTGACTCCTTTTTCACCCATGGTGATCACAAAAATTTTATTTAAAGTAGATAATTCTTGGATAATCTTTTCTATGTTATCGTACTCAAATAATGATTTAAATTCTCCCTCATTACCAAATAGTAAATCTATTTTATTTTTAGTTAGATCTAAAAATTCTTTTTTATATCTTTCTACACAAAACACATCTGATAATGATAAAGAAACTAAAGTTGAATTTTTGATTGCAATTTCAATTGATTTGCTGATTGCATTTTTTGCTTCCGGCGTGTCCCATAAATAACCTTCAATTAATATTAATTCGGATTGTTCTATTTCTTTATGATTAACTTCTTTTTCACTTAATTTGTTGGCAATTCCCAAATAGGTAGTCATTGTTCTCTCTCCATCCGGGGTTATAAAAACAAAACAAATGCCAGTTGAATCTTTATATGTTTCATTATTAAAATTAAATCCAACATTTTCTTTCCTTAAATTTTCAAAATATTTTTTACCGAATAAATCATTATTCAACTTTCCAATAAAATAAACTTGATTACCAAAAGAAGACAATCCAACAATTGAATTTGCTACGGAACCTCCAGCAATAAATTCAGATGGTTTAACTTCATTTTGTAATTTTTTTAATTCATCTTCATTAATTAATTTCATGGTACCTTTTTGAAGATTGTGTGACTTGAGAAAATTTTCATTAACTTTGCAAACTGCATCAACAATTGCATTTCCAATTCCCAAAGCTTTATTTTTTTTAGACATACTTTGTTTTATCTTTGAAATTACAATTTTTAAATACAACACATTTATTACATAATGGATTTCTCGCTTTACAGGTATATCTTCCGTGTAAAATTAATAAGTGATGAGCAATTTTTAAAAATTGTTTAGGGACCACTTTCATCAGATTTTGCTCAACTTTTTCAGGAGTTTTACCTGGTGCAATTAATGTTCTATTACTTACTCTAAATATGTGGGTATCAACTCCTATTGTGCTTTGACCAAAAGCCACATTGAGTATTACATTTGCTGTTTTTCTTCCTACTCCTGGTAATGCAATCAAGTCTTCAAATTTATTTGGGACCGTACAGTTATATTTGTCAATTAAGATTTTAGATAAATTATAAATATTTTTTGCTTTATTTTTGTAAAGACCAATACTTTTAATATAGGACCTTATTTTATTTTCACCGAGTTTAGCAAATTTATCTGGACTATTTGCAATTTTAAATAAATTATTAGTTACATTGTTAACACTTTTATCTGTTGCCTGGGCAGATAAGATTACAGCAATTAATAAAGTGAAATTACTTGAATATTTAAGATCACTTTTGGGTTTTTTAATTTTTTTACTTAGTTTTAAGAAAAATTTCTTAATTTGTTGAGGATGCATTAAATATTCAAAACATCTCTCATTGAATAGTAACCTGGTCGCTTTTTGGTAAGCCATTGAGCTGCGTGCAGCGCTCCTTCTGAATATAAAGATCTATCATATGCATTGTGTGTTAAATTAATAACTTCCATATTATTTGAGAAAAGCACCGAATGATTTCCAACTATTTCTCCTTTACGTTTAGAACTAAAATTAATTTTTTTACCAAAAGGAAAATTATTTTTATTAAGTGATTTTTTCCCCATAATCTTTTTTAAAGATTTTCCTCTGCCTTTTGCCGCTCCTTCGCCAAGCATTAAAGCAGTACCTGAAGGATAATCTTTTTTGTGTTTATGATGTTCTTCCATTATTTTAATTAAATATTTTGATCCTAAAGATTTAGAAGTTAATTCAGCAAGATATATTAATACGTTTATTCCTAAACTCATATTTCCAGCTTTTAGAACCGGTATAAATTTCGAAATATTTTTAATATATTTTTCTTGTTTTAGACCAAATCCTGTTGTGCCAATTACAACTTTTTTTCTTAATCGTTTGGCAATTTTTAAAACTTCTATTGTGCAATTTGGAGTTGTAAAATCGATAATTACAGAAGTATTTTTAAAGGCATTTATAGAATTTTTTTGTATTTTTAAATTTCCAATTTTTCTTTTTTCTCCTATTTTTCCTTCGGTTACGCTAACAATTTGTATCTGTTTATTCTTTTTGATTGTTTTAATTAATTGTGTACCCATTCTTCCCAGACAGCCTGTTATTGAAACTTTTAATTTTTTCATATTTTATGATTTCCAAAATCTTTTTGCTTTTTCAAAAAAGTTCTTAATACTCGGGTTTGTTTTTGTATCTTCTAATTTTTTAAATTGTTCTAGGAGATTTTTTTGTTCTTTGTTCAGAGAAACAGGAACTTCTGTTACTGCTCTAATATATAAATCACCATAATCTTTGTCTCTAATAATTGGCATTCCTTTTCCTCTCAACCTAAACTGTTTTCCATTTTGAGTTCCTGCTGGGATTTTTACCTTAGCTTTTTCACCGTCTATTGTTGGAACTTCAACTGTTGTACCTAGTGTAGCGTCAGCTAAAGAAATGGGGAATTCGTAAAAAAGATTTTCCTCAGATCTTTGAAAAATACTATGAGCTTCTATCGACACAAAAATATATAAATCCCCATTTACACCTCCCTTTATACCCGCTTCTCCTTTGCCTGATAACCTAATTCTTGTTCCATCATCAACGCCTTTTGGTATATTGGTGAATATTTTTTTTCTAGTTTGTTTTTTCCCCATACCTCTGCATTCTTTACATACACTAGAAATTTGTTCTCCTGAACCACTGCATTCTGGACATGTTTGCTGAATTGTAAAGAAACCTTGACTAGATCTTACCTGACCTTGACCACCACACATTGAACATGAAACTGGCTTTGATCCTGGTTCTCCACCATATCCATCACATCTTCCACATTGTTCTGATGAAGAAAAATTAATTTCATGCTTTTTTCCATGGTAAGCATCTTCTAAAGAAATTGATAAATCATATCTCAGATCTTCACCTCTAAAACTCGAAGATCTTCCTTGCCTTCTTCCTCTTGTTTCACCAAAGCCTTCAAAAAAATCTTCAAAAATATCAGAGAAAGAAGTGGAAAATTGTGAGAAATCAAAGTTTTCAAAACCACCTCTTCCTGGCCCACCTTCAAAGGCGGCATGTCCAAATTGATCATAGTTTTTCCTTCGCTTTTTGTCGGAGAGTACATGATAGGCTTCACTTGCTTCTTTAAATTTATTTTCAGAAGCTTTATCGCCTTTGTTTTTATCTGGGTGATATTTTAGAGCTGATTTTCTGTAAGCTTTTTTTATATCTTCTGGTGAAGTTGATTTGATAACACCCAAGACTTCGTAATAATCTCTTTTTGCCATAAATTTATTGACATCTTTATATCTTTAGTCTTAGGCGCTCTTCTCTTTATCTTCTTTATCTTTATCATTCTTATCTTCTTTTACTTCCTCAAAATCTGCGTCAACAACATTGTCTTTATTCTTATCTTTACTTTCTGAACCCTTGTTTTGTTGAGCACCTTTTTTACTAGTATCTTTTTGCTGACTTTTATATACAGCCTCCCCGAGTTTCATAGAAGATTGGACCAAAGCCTGTGTTTTTTTCTTTACTTCTTCAGTATCAGTACCCTTAAGCGCATTTCTTAAATCAGAAATTCCGGTTTCTATGGCCTTTTTATCAGTATCAGAAATTTTACTTCCATGTTCTTTTAGGCTTTTTTCTGTAGTATGAATGATTGTGTCAGCTTGATTTCTAGCGTCTACTGTTTCTCTTTTCTTTTTATCAGACTCTTTGTTTGCTTCAGCATCTTTTACCATTTTATTAATTTCTTCATCGCTAAGTCCGCCAGAGGCTTGAATTTGAATTTTTTGCTCTTTGCCTGTCCCTTTATCCTTTGCTGAAACACTTACTATTCCATTTGCGTCAATATCGAATGTTACCTCTATTTGTGGAATACCTCTTGGAGCAGATGGTATTCCAACTAATTCAAAATTACCTAGCAATTTGTTGTCAGTTGCCATCTCTCTTTCACCTTGCAAAACTCTAATAGAAACCGCTGGTTGATTATCTTCGGCGGTAGAAAATACCTGGCTTTTTTTTGTTGGTATAGTTGTATTCTTTTCAATAAGTTTCGTAGAAACAGCTCCCAATGTTTCAATTCCTAATGACAATGGCGTTACATCTAAAAGCAGAACATCTTTCACATCGCCCTGCAATACTCCGGCTTGAATAGCTGCGCCCATTGCAACAACTTCATCTGGATTTACACTTTTGTTTGGTTCTTTTCCAAAAAAGGTTTTAACGCTTTCAATTATTTTTGGCATTCTAGTCATTCCACCAACAAGAACTACTTCGTTGATTTCAGCAGCGCTAAAACCAGAATCTTTTAATGCTGTTTTACATGGGGGAATTGTTTTTTTAATTAAATCCTCAACTAGAGCTTCTAATTTTGCTCTGGTTAATTTTATATTGATATGCTTTGGTCCGGTTTTATCTGCGGTAATAAATGGTAAATTTATTTCGGTTTGTGTTGTTGAAGAAAGTTCGATTTTTGCTTTCTCAGCAGCCTCCTTAAGTCTTTGTAAAGCTAATTTATCAGTTCTTAAATTTATTCCATTATCTTTTTTAAATTCATCAAGTAAGTAATTTACAATTTTGTCATCAAAATCTTCTCCACCTAAGAAAGTGTCTCCATTTGTTGATTTCACTTCGAAAACACCGTCACCAATTTCAAGGATTGATAAATCGAACGTACCACCACCCAAATCATATACAGCTATTTTTTTTCCAGCCTTTTTATCTAGCCCGTAGGCTAGAGAAGCTGCAGTGGGTTCATTAATAATTCTAAGAACTTCTAAGCCAGCTATTTTACCCGCGTCTTTAGTTGCTTGTCTTTGTGAATCATTAAAGTAAGCGGGTACGGTAATTACTGCTTTTTTAACTTCTTGTCCTAAATATTTTTCTGCTGTCTCTTTCATTTTTTGTAAAATGAAAGCTGATATTTGTGATGGCGAATATTTTTTGCCTCTTGATTCTAACCAAGCATCATTATTGTCCGATTTGATAATTTTAAATGGTACTCTTGCAATATCTTTTTTAACGTATTTATCTTCAAAATTTCTTCCCATTAATCTTTTTACAGCGAATAGAGTATTCTCTGGATTAGTTACAGCTTGTCTTTTAGCTGATTGACCAACTAATATTTCGTCATTTTCGCCAAACGCTACTACGGAAGGTGTTGTCCTTGCTCCTTCAGCGTTCTCTAAAACCTTTGCTTGCCTACCATCCATAATGGCAACACACGAATTGGTGGTTCCTAAATCAATTCCTATAACTCTACTCATAAAATTAGCTTCCTTTTGTTGCTATATGGGCCTTTTTTTGTCGACTACAAGTTAAAAAATTATTTTTTCTCGTCATTTTCCTCACTTTTTGTCTCATTAGTTTTGGTTTCTTTATCTTTTTGCTCTCTTTTTTTGGTTACACCAACCAAAGAAGGTCTTAGCAAGCGATCTTTCATCATGTATCCTTTTTGTATTTCCTGAATAACGGTTCCAGCTTCTTTTGTATTATCTTCAATTTCCAGCATTGCCTGGTGAAAATTTGGATCAAATTTTTTGTTTAAACATTCTATTGCTTCAATACTATTTTTCTTAAAAATAGATACTAGGTCTTTTTTTACAATTTCAATTCCCTCAATAATTTTGCCTAGGTCTTTATTATTTTTTAAAGCATCATCATTTTTAAATGAATTAATTGCACGATCAATATTATCTAAAAGTGATAAGGATTCTCTCGCAAAATTAAAACCACCAAAATCAAAAGCTTCTTGTCTTTCTCTCTCAAATCGCTTTCTTTGATTTTCCGTTTCAGCAATTGCTCTGAGTAATTTTTCTTCAACTGCTTTAAGTTTATCTTCAGCAGTCTCTTCTTTTGCCGGAAAGTCTTTTTTTTCTTTTGGCTCATTTTTATGAGCCTTGCTTTTATCTTCTGAAAAAGGTTTTTCTTCTTCTTTTATATCTGGTTTTGTCATTAGTTTGATATATGGTCACTTAAAAAAAAAATACTAGTACAAAAATGAAAAATATTAGAGAAATTATAGTTGGAACAAATAATAACGGAAAATATAAGGAAATATGTGATTTGTTGCCGAATAAAATTAAAAAATATTCCCCAAAAGAATTTAAAATTTCTAGTCCCAAAGAGATTGGAAAAAGTTTTGCAGAAAATTCTATGATAAAAGCATCATATTTTTCTAAAAAAACTAATTTAGTTTGTTTGTCGGATGACTCAGGTTTAGAAATAGAACTCTTAAAAGGGGCTCCTGGAATTTATTCTGCGAGGTGGGGCGGCATTAAAAATAATTTTGATGAAGCAATTCAAAAAGTTTTTAAAGAAATGAGTAAAATTAAAAAAGATTGGAAAAACGAAAATGCCGCGCGATTTATTTGTTGCATGACTCTTTTTTGGCCTGATGGTAAAAATTATTCGAGCAAAGGTATAGTAAAAGGAAAAATTTCGACAAAAAAAAGGGGAAATAACGGATTTGGTTATGACCCACTTTTTATTCCCGATGGGTTTAATAAAACTTTCGGAGAAATGAAACCTAAATTAAAGATGTCTATTGACCATAGATTTAAGGCGTTTTTCAAAATAAAAAAATTTTTTAACTAATATACTTTAAGAAACTTTTTATCAGAAACCTTGTAAATTTTAAGTTGATGTTTGCTTAGGTTATCTTTTATAATAAACTCTCCATGAAGGCCTTTGAAACCATTTGTATTATATAATTGATCAGGTTTGAATTGGGCATCGTTATTAAACCAACAATAGTAGATCAATCCTAATGCATCATAAGCCAATATAGAGACCTGGCTAGGCTCTTCTCCGAAAGTATCTAAATATTTTTTTTTAAATTTCTTTAAGTTATCAAAATCAATAGCTGGGAAATGTAAATTTTGTAAAGCGTTTTCGTTAAAAAAAGTCTCATCAAACCATTGATTCAAGGTGAAAAAATTTACTTCGTTGCTCGAAACATCAGAAAACATAAAAGATGTTAAAACACTCTTCAATCTTTCGCCAAAATCTATCACAAGCACGGAGTCAAAATTTACTTTACCCAAGGTATGTTTTTGTTCTAATTCTTCAAGTTCTTTTTTATCTTTATACAAATCTGATTTTTCAAGTATATCAATTCTTCTTTCCAGATCTTTTTTCCTTTCTTGATAATTTGTTATTTTTTTAATTTCACCAGTTATTTTTTTTGCGCTAGTATTATAGGCAAAAACTTTATAAAATTTCAATTCACTATTGGTAATAATTTTAGCTTGACTTGTAAATTGAGATTTAGGTGATAAAAGCAAAGTATTAGAAACTTCAATTTCATCGAAATATTTTTTTAGAACGTCAATTTGTGAGATGATATTAATTCCAAAAGCAATGGTGTTTTTTGGGATTTTCTGAGTTTTGTTTGTTAATGAAATAAAAGTGATACTATTTATTTCATTAAGCCTTTCTAAACTTTCGTAAAAAATTGGACCTATAACCACTTTTATGCCGAGTTTCTCAAATTCTTTGGCTGATAGATAAGCATCCAAAGCATTTGCTTTACTATCTTTAGGATAAATTTTTATGTTTTCGTTTCCTATGTCAAATAATGCTAGTTGAATGGCTTTTAAAAAAGATTGTCCTGTATCTTGAAATTTTCCCGACAGAGGAAGCAAAACTCCTATTTTTAAAATTTTTTCATTTTCTGTGATATCTTCATTTGAATTTTGGATAAGCGCACTACTATTTATTGTAAAAAATAAATAAGTTAATATCGAGAATATAAATAACTTTTTCATAGATTTAAATTAGCTCAAATAGCATAGAATGTAATTTAGGCATCAAATGGACAAAAATAAACAACAAACTGTTAGTTCTGGGCTCTACTTAGTATCGACTCCAATTGGTAACATGGAGGACATAACTTTTAGGGCACTTAATGTCTTAAAAAAGTCAAATATTATTTTATGTGAGGATACAAGAAGATCAGGAAAATTACTTTCTTATTTTCAAATCAAAAACAAGCTTCTGTCCTATCATAAATTTAATGAGAAAAAAATTTGCAGTACGGTAATTGATTCTATAAAAAAAGATAAAGTTGTTTCACTAATTTCTGATGCTGGAACACCCACTATTTCCGACCCAGGTTTAATACTTGTAAACAAGTGTATTGATGAAAATTTAAGTGTTCATCCAATCCCGGGTCCTTCTGCAGTCACTTCAGCAGTTAGTGTTTCTGGTTTTAGTGATCAATATCTATTTTATGGTTTTTTGACAAAAAAGGAAAATGAGTTAGAAAGGATGTTAAAAAGTTTGTGTAATTTGGATTATTCTATTGTTTTCTTTATCCCTGCCTTAAAAATTAATTTTTATATATCAAAATTTAAAAACTATTTTTTTGATAGAAAAATATTAATAGCAAAAGAAATGACCAAAATACATGAAGATTTTATTAGAGGAAAAGTTGCATCAATTAAGGTTTTGTCTGAAAACCTAAAAGGTGAGTTTACCGTTGTTCTTTCGGAAAAAAATAAAGAAAAAAACATTCAAAAAGAAATCAACGAATCAGTTAAAATAGAAATAAAGAAGATGCTCAAAAAATATAGTCATAAAGATGTTGTTGAATTTATTTCAAAAAAAGAAAATTTGCCAAAAAAAATAGTTTATGATTATTGTTTAAAACTAAAAAAATGAATTTAAAGAAAAATATTACAGTATTATTTCTTCTTGTATTGCTAAGTGCTTGTATTGGTTCTTCAACAAGTGGAGTATTCGGTTCGGGAGTAAGTATTGCTTTAGATCCTAGAACTTTGGGTACTCAAATAGATGACTCAATTATGCAAAAAAATTTAGTAGCCAGATTAGTCCTGTCTGAAAAAAAATATCTTGTTAAAATTTCTATAAAAGTGCTTGATGGAAGAATTTTCTTAGGCGGTAAAGTAGATGAGCCTGAAGAAAAATTAAAAATAACTAAAATGGCATGGGAAACTAAAGGTGCAAGATCTGTTAAAAATAATATTGCAATAAAACAAAAATTTTCTTTTAAAAATATAGTTACAGATGTTTTAATAACGTCTCAATTAAGAACCGCTTTAATATTAAACAAAAACGTAAAAGCAGTTAATTTTAATATCGATACAATTAACCAGAAAATTTACGTATTTGGTATTGCGCATGATGAAAATGAAAAGAAAGAAATTATCCAGGAAGCAAAACAAATAGTCGATGTTAAAGAAGTTGTAACAAGTATCCTCATGGTTTCAGATTTAAGTAGACAAAGAGAATAAGTTAATTTTTTTTGTAATCAATTGCCTCAGAAGAATAAGCAGCCACTGAGGCTAAATTTAATATATCAGAAGTAGAAGATCTTAATGGTGCGATTTCAATTGGTTGTCCTAGTCCAACTAAAAATGGTCCGATAATTTTTGCACCACCCAAAGTTTTCATCATCTTTAAGGAAATTGCTGCACTATGTTGTGCTGGCATAATTAAAATATTAGCATTTCCTACAATTTCCGAAAAAGGATAAAGTTCTTTGTATTTTTCATCCATGGCAACATCTGGTTGCATTTCTCCATCAAATTTAAAATCAATTTTTTTATTTTTTAATATTTCAACGGCATCTCTTATGTGCTTTGTTCTTTGAGTTTTTGGTATTCCAAAAGTTGAATGGGACAAAAAGGCGATTTTGGGGTCAAAACCAAATAATCTAACAACTCTTGCACATGATATTGCTATATCAGCAAGCTGTTGTGCATTTGGATATTCGTGAACATGTGTGTCTGCCATAAATATAGTTTTACCTCTACTTACCACCATATTTAAACCGAACATTATTTCGCCTGGCCGAGGATCTATTACCCGTTTAATTTTATCTAAAGTGTCAGAATAACGTCTAGTATTTCCTGTGACCATTGCATCCGCATCGCCGCTTGCAACCATACAAGATCCCCACATAACCCTATCATTTCTAATTAATCTATCGCAATCTCGTTCTAAAAGCCCTTCTCGTTGTAATTTTTTATAAAGAAGTTTAGCATATTTATTTCTTTTCTCTTTATTTGTTGAGTTGACTATTTCTATTTTAAAATTTTCATCCAGACCAATTTCTTTTAATCTTTCTTTAACTCTCTCTTCTTTTGCCACTAAAATTGGAATTCCTAATCCACTGTTTTTAAAAGCAATTGCCGCCTTTAAAGTATTTTCGTCCTCTCCTTCAGCAAAAACAACTCTTTTCTGAGTTTTTTTAATCTGGGAATTAATACCTTGCATTATAGTTACGGAAGGATCGAGTCTTTGTTTTAATTGATCTTTATAAACTTCAAAATCTTTAATTTCTTTTCTTGCAACTCCACTTTTGATTGCAGCTTTTGCTACAGCTACTGGTATTACGCTAATTAACCTTGGATCAAAAGTTGAAGGAATAATATATTCTTTTCCATATCGTGGTCTTTCTCCACCCATGGCGGCCGCAACTTCATCAGGCACATCTTCTCTCGCAAGTGCCGCAATTGCGTGCGCAGCTGCTATTTTCATTTCTTCGTTGATTATTTTTGCTCTTACATCTAAAGCTCCTCTAAATATGTAAGGGAAACCTATTACGTTATTTACTTGATTTGGATAATCAGATCTTCCTGTTGCTATAATAGCATCATCTCTTACTTCCTTAACATCTTCAGGTTTAATTTCTGGATCTGGATTTGCACAAGCAAAAATTATTGGATTTTTTGCCATTTTTTTCACCATATCTTTGCTTAGTATATTTTTTGCAGACAATCCTAAGAAAACATCAGCTTCTTTAATTGCTTCTTCAAGCGTTCTAAATTTTGTGTCTATAGCGTGAGCTGATTTCCATTGGTCGAGGTTGTCTCTTCCTCTGTATAAAACTCCTTTGCTATCAAGCATAATTATGTTTTCATTTGGAATACCGCTGACTTTAAATAGATTAGTACAAGCAATTGCCGAGGCACCAGCTCCGTTCACAACAACTTTTATATCTTTAATGGATTTGCCAGAAATATCTAAAGCGTTAATTAAACCTGCTAGAGTTGTTATAGCTGTACCATGTTGATCGTCATGAAACACTGGAATATCTAATGTCTCTTTTAATTTTTGTTCTATAATAAAACAATTAGGAGCCGCAATATCTTCTAAGTTAATACCTCCAAAACTTTTTCCAAACTTTGTTATACAATTTATAATTTCATCGGGATCAGAAGAATCTATTTCTAAATCTATGGCATCTATATCTGCAAAACGCTTAAATAATACTGCTTTACCTTCCATAACAGGTTTTGAAGCTAGAGCACCTAAGTTGCCCAGACCAAGTATTGCTGAGCCATTACTAATTACTGCTACCAAATTTCCTTTAGTTGTGTAGTCATAAGCTGCATCTGGATTTTCTGCTATTGCTTTTACAGGAGCAGCAACTCCTGGTGAATATGCTAGCGCTAAATCTCTTTGTGTCGACATTGGTTTAGAGGAATTGATTTCGATTTTTCCTGGTTTACCACTATTGTGAAAATCTAAAGCTTCTTGATCAGTGTATTTTTCTATTTTTGACTTTTTCTTCATTTGAAAAGTGAGTATCTTGTAATTGTCACAAAATTAAGGCTTGTATGTCAAGATGAACTTAATAGCTTCTGCATCAACATTCAGCTTCTTTACTTTAATAAGCCGGGTACTTGGCTATGTAAGAGATATATTAATTGCAATTTTTTTGGGAACCAGTCTTTTTGCAGATGCTTTTTTTGTTGCCTTTAGATTACCCAATACATTTAGAAGATTATTTGCAGAAGGAACATTTAATGCAGCATTTATTCCTAGTTATGCTGGAGCGTTAGCAAAAAATAAATTAGAAGCAAATAATTTTGCAAAAAACGTATTTAATTTGCTTTTTATTATTTTACTATTTTTTGTTTTGATGGCAGAAATTTTCATGCCTAAATTAATTTTTTTAATAGCACCAGGTTTTTATAAAGATCCTGAAAAATTAAAACTTGCGATCGATTTAAGTAGAATTACTTTCCCCTTTTTATTTTTTATTTGTTTAGCTTCCTTTTTTGCAGCTATACTTAATTCATATAATAAATTTGCTGTTGCAGCAGCGGCTCCTATTATATTAAACGTGATTTTAATTGGGTCATTATTTTTCTCGCAATGGCTCAATATATCAGATGTTTTAACATTATCCTATGCTGTGTCTTTTGCGGGTTTTTTACAGCTATTAATTTTATTATTTTTTGTTAGAAAAAATTTTAAACCAATTTTGAGTATGAAAATAAAAATTAATGAAGAAATAAAATTTTTTTTTCGTAAATTACTTCCAAGTATTTTTTCTTCAGGCGTAACCCAAATTAATATTTTAGTTGGAACTATAATTGCTTCTTTTCAGGCTGGTGCAGTTTCATACCTTTATTATGCAGACAGAGTTTACCAAATAAATCTTGCTGTTGCTGGAATTGCGGTTGGTACAGTTATGCTTCCAGAATTATCAAAACACATAAAAAATAATAATTCTGAACAGATTACTAATTTACAAAATAGAGCTTTAGAACTTTGTTTATTTTTGTCTATACCAGCCGCAACCGCTCTGGTCTTAGCATCAAAGGAAATCATTACATCACTGTTTGGTTACGGTTCTTTTGATAGTGAAAGTGTTGCCAATACTGCTATTGCGCTTACTTTTTTTGCATTTGGTGTGCCTGCATTTTCAATATTAAAAATTTTCTCAAATTTCTTTTTTGCAAGAAATGATACTAAACTGCCTTTTTATCTATCGGTAGTATCAGTAATTTTAAATATTTTGATAAGTGTATTATTCTTTAGAAAACTCGGTTTTGTTATAATACCGATAGCAACCTCAATTTCTTCTTGGATTAATGTTATTTTGTATTTTTACTTTATAAAAAAAGGAAATTTACATAATTTTGATAAAACATTTATTTACAAATTCTATCGCATGATATTCTCAACAGTTGTAATGGGAATAATATTGTATTTATTGTTGGGCCTTTTCTCTGATAAATTTAACTATAATGAGAGTTGGAAATTTATTTACTTATTTATTATAGTGATTACTAGCTTATTTAGTTACTTGTTGATTTCAAATTTTTCAGGGGCTTTTAAATTTAAAGATATTAAATTAAAATAGTTATTTTCATATATGCAAAAAAAAAGAGTATTTTCTGGAGTTCAACCAACGGGAAATTTACATTTAGGAAATTATTTAGGTGCAATAAAAAATTTTGTTGATTTGCAAAATAAATTTGAATGTATTTACTGTATTGTTGATTTACATGCTATTACCACTCGCCAAGATCCAAAAGAATTAAAATCCAATATTTTAGAAACTGTTGCGAGTTTTATTGCATCAGGCTTAAATCCTGAAAAAAACATTATATTTAATCAGGCAAGTGTTGCTGCACACAGTGAACTAGCATGGATTTTTAATTGCGTAGCAAGGATTGGATGGATGAATCGAATGACTCAATTTAAAGAAAAAGCAGGCGCCAATAAAGAAAATGCTAGCGTTGGTTTGTTGGTTTATCCCAATCTAATGGCAGCGGATATACTTATATATAAAGCTACTCATGTTCCTGTGGGAGAGGATCAAAAACAACATTTAGAATTTACAAGGGATATCGCAAAAAAATTTAATAACGATTTTAAATGTGAAGATTATTTTCCAATAGTAGAGCCTTTGATTCCAAAAGAAATATCTAGGGTTATGAGTTTGAGAGATGGTAAAAAAAAAATGAGCAAATCAGATGATTCTGATTACAGTCGAATTAATTTGAAAGATGATAAAGATTTAATTGATCACAAAATTAAAAAGGCCAAAACTGACACCGCTCCCATCCCTTCTAAGATAAATGAACTTAAAAACAGACATGAAGCAACAAACCTTATATCAATTTATTCTAGTATAAATAGTGTTAGTGTAGAAAAGGTGCTAGACGAGTTTGGTGGAAAAAACTTTTCAACCTTTAAGAGTAAATTAAGCGAATCAGTTGTAGAAAAAATTTGTCCAATTGGAAAAGAAATTAAAAAACTATTAAAAGATGAAAGTTATTTAACTGGAGTGCTAGAAAAGGGTACAAAAAGAGCAGATTTAATAGCCAAAACTAATCTTAAAGAAATTTATAAAATTGTAGGACTTACAAAGTTCACTTGAAAAGATAATTTTTGTATAATATGAAATAGCAATCATGACTCTTAAACAAGGTGTACAAAATCTTTTTTGTCATTATATACCAGAAGTAAAAAGCGTGGAGGCTATTTAAATAGTGTCAAAACTAATTGAAAAACTTTTTAAATCATACAGAGATCAATTACTTCATTTGGCAAAACTATATGGCATAGTTGAGGTCAAGGGGTATGCGAGAAGTGCAAAAAAACTTACAACTTCCCAATTAGAATTGTTGTTAATTAAAAATCGAATTAAATTACCAATCAATCGGTCAAGTGATAAGGCAATCGCAAAGCAAGAATTAAAAGAGAATTCTATAACAAATATTTATTTGTCTATCTGTTTTGTTATTTTTATAGGATGCTTAATTGTCGTTAGACCCTATATTAAAACCGTAGTTAATGAAGTTAAGTTCACTTATGTTGCACAAGAATATAAGTCATCCGAAACTACTAAAATAAAAAAAACTGAAAAGAATCAAAAAACTGAAAAAATTCAAGAACCGGAGCTTTTTGCTTCAACACCTGATAATACAATAAGTTTAAATGCTGAGACTACCCTCAATCTTTTTGAGGATTTAAATTATGACCTTAAGGCTGTTAGAGCTGGTCAAAAAGTAAAACCAATCTATCTTACAAAACTTCCTAAGGATCTTAACACTTTGGGCGATACAAAAACGAAAAGAGAATTATTTATTAAAATTGTCTTACCTTTGATACTTTATGAGAATGAAAAAATTATCGATGATAAAAAAAGACTTTTTAAAATTTTAGGTAAAAATTTTAATTCGCCAGGTGAAAAGGTTTGGCTTAATAGAAGATTTAAAGAGTATAAGATTGAAGATAAAGACTTAGCAGAACTTAAGATGCGAATGGATATTATTCCAGTTTCGATTGCTGTGGCGCAAGCAGCAAACGAAAGTGGATGGGGAACATCTAGATTTGCATTAGAAGGTAATGCTTTATTCGGTCAGTGGACATGGAGCAAAAAAGGCATTTCCCCAAAAAATAAAGATCCTGATCAAAGTCATAAAATTTTACAATTTCAAATTCTTAAAGCCTCAGTAAGAGCTTATAAAAATAATTTAAATACTCACAATGCATACAAAGAATTTAGAGAGGTAAGAGCGAAATTGAGACAAAGTGGAACAACAATTACAGGTCTTGCTTTAATTAAATATTTAAAAAGATATGCATCAATTGGAGAAAAGTATACAGAAATAATTGAAGGTATTATGGTTCAAAATTCGTTAACAGATTTTGATAAAGCGAATTTATTACCTACAAAATTAAAAAAGGGAATCGCGTTATAATTATTTAGTATTCAATATTCAGCAATAACATATTGAATACCTAACCATCTCCATTTACCACTTTCCACCCAAAGAGAACAATTTATTCTTCCTCTTTCACTTTTAAATTTATCTTTAAGTAATATTAATAATTCATTTTCATTTAGAAACTTAATATCAGATTTTCTCCAAATATTACCTTCATTGGAATAACAATTAATATTTTTAATATTAATTAAATCCTCAAAAAATTTAATTTTTACCTTTGGTGGATTTTCATTAATTTCAAGATATCTATCTTCCGGAGTTATATTTTCATATGGGAAAGGTAATGTTGAAAGAATTGATTTGAATCTTTTTAATTCACCGTATTTTTCATTAATAGGAAATCTTGGTAATTCTAAGAGATTCTTAGTTTGATCAATTACTCCAGAATGTTGACCAAAGGCATATTTGAAATTTAAGTCTTGAACAATTTTTTTTAAATTATTGCTGTATTCTCCAAATGGGTAAGAAAAAATTGTTGTTGAATGTCCAAGTTCTTTTTTAAAAATTTTGATAGAAGTTTCCAGATCATATTTTATTTTATCATCCTCCCAATCAACCAAATATTCATGAGAATGACTATGATTACCAATGGTCACTAAATTACTTGCGTCAACTTCTTTAATTTGATCCCATGTCATGTACCCATGTTTACCAACTTCTCTGGTATTTACGAAAAGTATAAATGGAATTTTTTTGTTTTTAAGTATAGGCCAAGCATTTAAATAGAAAGACTCGAATGCATCATCAATTGTTAGAAGTATATAATTTTTGTCTATCCTAGTTTTGATAATTTCTTCAAATTTTTTAAAGCTTATAAATTTAATTCCAGAATTATTTATTTCTTTTATATGCTCAGAAAAAATTTCATTTCTTATATTAGTTGATGGATATTTGTTTTCTTCAAATCTGTGATACATCAAAGTGATTATACCTTTGTTTACATCCAAATTATTTATACTTGTTCCAAAAGATTTACTTATTGATATTAAAAGTAGTATTAATACAAATATTATGAATTTTTTATCGATAGATTGCAGCACAGATTTAGGATCATTATTTATAAAAGTTGAAAATAAAACATTTAATAAAATTTTGCAAAGTGATAAGTACAGTAATGATTTGTTAATGAAACAAATTTTAGATTTTTTTATCGAAAATGGTCTAAGCTTTAGCGATATATCAGAAATTTTAGTAAATCAGGGACCAGGAAACTTTTCTGCGTTAAGAAGTTCTTTGGCAACAGCAAAAGGGATAAGTTTAGCAAGAAATTTAAAGTTATTTGGGTACAACACTTTTTTGTGGTCTTGCATAAAGTTTTTTAATAAACGGGACATAATTTATAGCTTAACAAAATATAGAGAAAAATATTTTGTAAAAAAATTTGATAAAAATCTCATTAGCAATACAAAAATAGAAGAAATTACAAAGGAAGAAATAACAAAAAAATATAATAACAATTTTAAAGTAATTACAAAAAGAGTAGTAAAATATTTTGATGACGAAATTCTTAAACTTAATAATTTAAATATTATAACTTTGGATCATAAAGAGCTAGAATTTCTCAGATTAAGAGATTTATTAGAAAAAAGTTTGATAAGTCCAATATATTTAAGTTAAAGTGTTTTTGAAAATATTTAGTTAAGTTGTAATATAAAAGTATAAAAATGGAAGTTGATATTGAAAGTAAGTGTATACAAAAAGGTGTTAGACTAACGGAACAAAGAAAACTAATAGCAAAAGTTATGTCCGAATCCGAAAGTCATCCCGATGTAGCTGAACTTCACAAGAAAGTTAGTAAGTTTGACTCTAAAATTAGTATTGCAACAGTTTATAGAACTGTGAAATTATTTGAAGAAGCGGGCATTGTTTCGAAACATGATTTTAAAGGTAATAAGTCAAGATATGAACAAACTCCCGAAGAACATCACGATCATTTAATAGATATTAATAGTGGTGAAATAACAGAATTTGTTAATGAAGAAATAGAAAAATTACAAAAACAAGTAGCCGAAAAACTGGGTTATAAGCTTGTTGATCATAGACTAGAGCTATATGGTTCAAAAATTAAAAAGT
>Ga0208056_100148_pt1 | contig 20294 bp, 14 predicted proteins | sample DeeseametaMP2052_FD_184178 | JGI IMG/M metagenome (GOLD analysis project Ga0208056, IMG submission 184178) | Marine microbial communities from the Deep Pacific Ocean - MP2052 (SPAdes) | ecosystem: Environmental > Aquatic > Marine > Oceanic | place: West of Cabo San Lucas, Mexico, North Pacific...
GCGTCCGCGTCGGCCTTGTCGACCGAGGCGGCGTGGCGGAAGCGGGTGCGGACGTCGGCGCCGAGGGTGTCGAGGCGGTCGGCGAGCCAGCCGCCGCGCACGGCCCAGGCCTCCCAGGCCTGCCAGGTCTGGAACGCCTGCAGCCACGAGGTCAGCTCGCCCAGCGGCCAGCCCTCGCGCACGATGAGGCCCTGGTCGGCGACCCACGCCTCGACGGCCGAGCGGACGTCGGGCTCGGCGAGCGCGAGCAGCTCGGGGACGACGACGAGGTCGGTGCCACCGCTCACGCTGTCGGGCGGCAGCAGCACGTCGCCGACCTCGCGCAGCAGCGCCGCCGAGCGGGTCAGCCAGCCGACGGTGTCGAAGGTGGGGGAGAGCGCGAGGACGCCGTTCATCGGCAGCGAGCCGTGCGTGGTGCGGATGCCGGTCAGGCCCTGGTACGCCGCCGGCACCCTGATCGAGCCACCCGTGTCGGTCCCGAGGCCGATCGTGGCGTGCCCGAGGGAGACGGCGGACGCGGAGCCCGACGACGAGCCGCCGGGGACCCGCCGCGGGGCGCGCGGGTTGGGCGGGGCGCCGAAGTGCGCGTTGGTGCCGGCCAGGGAGTAGGCGAACTCGTCGGTGCGGGCGATGCCGCGCAGCGAGGCGCCGGCCTCGACGAGGGTGTCGACGACCGTCGCGTCGGAGCGCTCGACGGGGGCGGCGGCCTCCCAGGTGGGGTTGCCGGCGCCGACCTTCTGCCCGGCGACGGCGAAGAGGTCCTTGACCGCGACGCTCTCGCCGACCAGCGGACCGGCCGGGGCGCCGGGCACGAGCGGGTCGCCGACGACCCGCCAGATCCGGGTGTCCAGGGCGGGTGCGGGCACCGAGACGTGGGCGGCGGTGACCTTCCAGCCGCCGCAGAAGTCGTCGTCGGTGCGGGCCCAGAGCTGGGTCTGCTGGCCGCGGCCGCCGCCGGCGAGCTCGGTCACCGCGACCACGAGGGCGTGGTCGGGGTCGGTGACCTGGACATGGGTCTGCACCAGTCGGCGGGCGGGGGCGCCGCCGCGTCCGGAGCGGAAGGCGGCGATCTGCTCGTGGCCGACGAGCAGGCCGTCGGCGTCGCCGCGCAGGGTCGTCGTGGCGGGCGCGAAGAGCCGGTCGAGGACCTCGACGTCGTCGCTCATCAGGGCCTGCTCGTAGGTGCGGAACGCCTCGACGAGGCCCGGCGGCACGGGCAGGGACGGCCCGCTCATCGGGTGAGCCCTGCGAAGTCGCTCTTCCGGATGCGCGCGTGCACGCCCTTGACCACGTCCACCACCTGGGAGATCTCGAAGTCGGTCGCCGCGGAGAGGTAGGCGTAGGCCATCCGCGGGTCCATGCCGTAGCGGGCGACCAGCAGGCTGATCGCGTGCCGGACGCACTGCTGCACCGCGACGTCGAGGTCCTCGTCGAGCCCGGTGGGGACGAGGTGGTCGACGGTCTCGGCGAGCGGGGAGACGACCTCGCCGAACTGCGCCACCGCGTCGGCCGCGGGCACGACGTCAAGCCGGACGGTCGCGCGCAGCGAGGCCTCGAGCGCGGTCAGCGCGACCTCGCCGTCGCCCTGCGCGAAGTGCGGGTCGCCGGCGTAGAAGAGGGCGTCCTCGACCTGCACCGGCAGGTAGAGCGTGGCGCCCGCGGTCAGCAGCGAGATGTCGAGGTTGCCGCCGTGGGACCCGGGCGGCACCGAGTGCGGCCGCTGGTCGCCGGCCACCGCGACCCCGAGGATGCCGAGGAACGGCGCCATCGGGAAGCGGACGACCGGCCCGTCCCCGATCGGGCCGGGGACCAGGCCCATCTCCGCGTGCGTGCCGTCGTCGGCAACGCGGGCGAAGGCGGAGAAGACGTCGCCCTCGAGCGGGTACTCCCCGGGCAGGGCACCGCGTCCGTGCCGGTTGGACACCACGCCGTACGGCACCCTCGGCGCGGTCTCGAGGAGCGTGATCGCGAGCAGGTCGCCGGGTCGTGCGCCGGTCACCGCCACGGGGCGGCTCACCACGTGCGGCCCGTCGACGTCGACGACGTGCGGGGCCTCGGAGGCCGCGAGGGCGCGCGCGTCGGCGAGCACCGGCACGTCGTACGCCGCGAAGAACCCGTCGGGGTCGCGACCCTGGTCCTCGAGGATGCCCTCGTGACTCAGCGTGTCGAGGGTGACCTCGTCACCCGGCTCGACCCGCAGCACCGGCGCGTCGGCGGCGCAGGGGAGGCGTCCCCACAGGACGTTCTCGACCGTGGAGGGCAGGTAGGCCCCGCGGATCGGGCCGGTGCCGATCTCCAGGGGGTCCATGCCAGAACCCTAGGGGGACGCGCTGCGGCTCAGGCGTCCCAGGTCCAGGAGTCGAGCACCTGCTGGTTGACCGCGGCACGCTGGTCGGCGTCGTACTCCTCGGCGGAGAGCCGCAGGGTCAGGCGCACGGCGGTGCCGTCCACGACCGCGCCGTAGACGTCGGCGAAGCGGCCCTTCGACTCCTTGCCGGACAGGTGGTACATCTCCACCCCGTCGACCTCGACCGGGTCCTGGACCTCGAACTTCTCACCGAGTCCCATCAGGGTGATCTCGGCCTGGCGCTCCAGGCTGGGGGCGTCGCCGGGGAAGTCCAGCTCCACGACGGAGACCAGGTTGCCGGCGGGCCCGGTCGCGAGGATCGCGTCGGACTTCTTCGAGCCCTCGGCCACCACGAAGCCGCCGGGGGCCTCGAAGGTCGCGGTCTCGGCCTCGACCTCGGGGCCGGGCTCGGCCTCCGCGCCGGTCGACGCGGACGCCGATGAGCCCTCCGGCTCCGAGGAGGACGACTCGTCGCCGCTGCACGCGGTCGCGCCGAGCAGCAGCCCGAGCGCGAGGAGCGAGGCACCCGCACGGGAGCGGGTGCGCGGGGCACGGGAGGCGGGACGGGAGGAGGGGAAGGCGCCGAGTCGCATGGGACAGTCGTACCCGATAGGTAAAGGGTCGGTCACATCGGGTCCACGACCTGGGGTCCGGCCCGGTGCCACCAGTCCAGCGCCCTGTCGGTGACGGCGTCGAGGCCGCGCAGGGCCGGCAGCGAGTCGGGTGAGGCCAGCGCGAGCGCCAGCGTGGCGGCGTACCGCAGGTCGGGTGACTGGGCGGCGACGGCCGAGACCGCCCGTGCCTCGCTTGGGGTCAGCGGGACGTCGGAGAGCCCGAGCGCCAGCAGCGCCTCGGTGCGGTGGGGTGCGCTGTCGTCCAGGGCGCGGGTGACCACGCTGCGGTGGGCGTCGCCGTGCCCCAGCACGTGCACGAGCTCCCATGCCCGGGTGGCGAGCAGCTCGCGCGGGTCGTCGGTGAGGGCGACGACGTGGGTCGCGAGGACCGGGCCGTACGGCGTCGCGGCGACCAGGCGCCCGGCCAGCTCGCGCCGTCGGCCGTCGACGTGGAACAGCGCCTCGCGCACCAGCCGCTCCAGCATCTGGTCGGGCTCGGGGGGTTCGCGGTCCTCGGCGCCCCACTGCGCCCGCCAGGCCAGGCTGCGCGCGAGTCGCCGGTGCGCCGCGTCGGGGATCAGTGTCGAGGAGCCGCGGATCTGCGTCAGCTGGTCGCGCACACCGCCGTCGCGCTGCGCGCGGACCACCCGGTCGAAGTGCTCGCGCGGCAGCTGGCAGACGAGGTCGAGCAGGTCGGCGAGGGCCCGGCCGCCGAGCACGGGCACCAGCTGGGCGGCGAGGTCGGCGAGGTCGCCCAGGTGACGTGCGCCCACCTGTCCCGCCGCGAGCTTCGCGGCGGCCACGGGCAGCGTGGCCTCGGCGACCCGGGAGTCCTGACCCTGCAGCAGCCGCACCACCAGGTCGTCGGTGTCGCCCCCGACCGACCCGAGCAGCGCCACGACGGGCGTGACCAGCTGGACGTCGGGATCGGTCAGCCACGCACCCACGGCGCGGAGCACCGACCGCTGGGAGGACGGGTGCTGGAGCAGGGTGAGCGCCGCCTCGAGGCGCAGGTGGTGGGCCGATCCGGCGGTGCGGGCGACCTCACTGACAAGCCGTGCGGCCATCTCCTCGGCGTCGGCGGTGCGCAGGAAGAACCGGTCGTGCCAGGCGAGCGCCATCGCCAGCCGCAGCCAACGGCCGCCGTCCATCGCACCGCCGTCGAGCGCCCGCTCGAGCAGTCCCTCCAGCGGCTCCGCCGCGCCATCGGGTACGCCGGTGGGCGGATGCCCGGTCGCCCGCTGCAGTGCCCGCACCGGCGCGAGCAGCCGACCCGCGGGCAGCCCGAGCAGCCGCTCGTACCCGAGGGTGACCTCGACCGGCGGCTGCTGCCGGCCGGTCTCCCAGCGGCTGACCCGGCTCGGGTCCGCGACCAGGGCCGCGCCCGCGTGGTCGGTCATGGCCTCCAGCCCGGCCCGCAGGTCCGCGCGGGTCAGGCCGAGGACCGCGCGGTTCGACAGGTGCAGCCAGCCGGTCCGGGCGCCGGCGTCGACGACCTCGGCGTCCCAGGAGGAGTGGTCCTCCGGCAGTCGGGCAGGACGTCCCACGCGCTGCGGGTCGACCGCAGCGGAGCAACGACGCGCACTGCCTCCCGAGGACATTGACGCGAATTTACATCCAGGTCACAGAAGTCCCCAGGGGTGAGAGGGGGCTTCCTAGCGTCGCGGCTGCTCGGGGGGTCCCCCCTGGGCGACCAGTGGAAAGGAAGCTGATGTTCACCAGCGGCACGAAGAAGGGCCTCGCGGGGTCGGCGGTCACCGCCCTCGCCGTCGCAGGCCTCCCCCTCCTCGCCGGGCCTGCAGGCGCGGTCACGCACACCTCCACCCTCGGGGCTGACGAGGTCGACCTCGTCTCGCCCGTCGCCACCACCGTCTCGGCCAAGCCGGACGGCCAGAACGCCACCCAGCGGTTGACCGCGATCGGTGGCAGCAACGTCACGGGCGTGCGGTTCGAGTACCGCATCGGGAGCGGCCCGTGGACCCTCATCGCCAACCAGACCTCGCGCAACGACGACGGTGCGTTCGCCGTGGAGTGGAACCCCACCCCGATCGCCGGGTCCGCGAACGTGACCCTGCGTGCCACCGGTCTGGGCACCGCGGCGCAGACGCCGGACACCGACGACCTCACCGGGGTCACGGTCGACAACAACGCCGACACGGTCAACGTGACCGACGGGTCGGCGCTGGACGTCTTCCAGGCGCCGTACTCCAACGACGCCGACGCCGGTCAGTTCGCCGTCGTCGAGGGCACCTCCTCGGCCACCGGCGCGACGCCGACGCTCGACTTCTACGACCCCAGCGCCGATGCGTGGGCGGGTCAGGGCGACAGCACCGAGTCGACGACCCCGCAGGGCTCGGCGACCGGCACCTGGCGCGGTGTCCTCGACATCACCGACTACGACTACGGCAGCGGCACCGACCAGGTGCTCGTGAAGGCCGCGGGCGCGACCGACGACGCCGAGTCGTTCGTCGTCAACCGGCAGCAGGTCGGCACCGTCACCGCGGAGCCGACCAACGCCAACGTGCCGGGGTCCGGCTCCGCCGAGATCACCATCACCGTCGTCGACGGTGCGGGCACGCCGATCGCCGGGGCGGAGGTGCGTCGGGAGGGAGGCGCCTACGTCGGGCAGACCGATGCCGACGGCCAGGTCACGACCGACCAGGACGGCGGCACGGAGGCCTACTACTACGCCAACGCCACCGACTCCGACGCCTTCGAGTCCGGCCTCGGCGACAAGCGGTCCGAGGACGTGACGGTCGGGCAGTACAGCCCCGAGCCGTCCAGCCTCGAGGCCACCTCGGCCAACGGCGAGGTCTTCGACTACGACGAGTACGACGCCGACGACATCTCCATCCAGGTCAAGGACCAGGAGGGCGAGGACGTGCCCTTCGGTGCGGGCGCAGCCCAGACCGTGGAGTACACCTGGACCTTCGAGGCCTTCGACGGCGACCCGGCCGCGCAGGAGACCGAGGGCACCGCCGTGGTCGGGGTCGACGGGAACGCAGACATCCCGCTCCCCGCGAACCCGACCGAGGGCGGCACCTACACCCTCGAGGCCGGGCTGCGCGCCAACCCGGTGACGGGCGGAGGGGCCGTCGAGTCCGAGCAGGTGCTGCAGGTCAAGGCCGGTCAGGCCGAGATCACCTTCGACGACGACGAGGTCGCCGGTGCCGCCGGTGACTCCGCACCGGTGTCCGGAACGCTCGCGCTCGAGGACGGCACCGGCCTCCCGGGCCGCCCGGTCACGCTGACCTACGCCGCCGACGGCAGCGGGGACGCCGAGTTCGACCAGGAGTCCGGCGACGACGCCCCGACGCGCACGGTCGAGACCGGCGCCGACGGCTCGTTCTCCGCGACCCTGGACGACCCGGCGGCTGCGCAGGGCCAGGCCCAGGCCACCGAGACCGGTGAGGTCACGGCCGAGACCGACCCCTACGAGGACCCGAACAGCTCGGCCGACACCGACGACGCCGACGCGTCGGCCACCACGGACGTGACGTTCTTCAACGACGCCGCGCCCGAGGGTGCCGAGGTCGCCATCACGGGCCTGCAGGGCACCGGCAAGCCCGGCGCCCCGGCGTACGGCACGGTCACGGTCACCGACGACCAGGACCAGCCGGTGCCGAACGTCGCGGTGCGCCTCACGGTGGACGGCGACAGCTTCTTCACCAACGGTCCCGCCGACGGTCGCGTGGGTCAGCCGGCCGGCGACCTGCAGGAGCGCGGCCAGGCCATCACGCTGGTCACCGACGACCAGGGCGAGGTGTCATTCGGCGTCGGGATCGAGCGGTCCGAGGACTTCGACGACGACGGCATGGCGACCGACACGGTCACCGCCACCGTCGGCGAGACCTCCGACGAGGCCGACGTCGCCTGGAGCAGCGCCGACCCGCTCAACGGCGGCGACGTGCAGATCGACCTCGCGGCCGACCGCTTCCAGGAGTCCGGCGTGCTGCCCAAGGCGCCGACCACCGACGACGTCGCCTACGACGTGAAGGTCACCGACCAGTTCGGCAACCTCGTCGGTGACGAGGACGTCGCGATCACCGCCGACGGCGGCGAGGTCGTCGACGAGGACGGGGACGCGGTCGACACCGTGACCTCCGACTTCGACGCCGACCCGGAGTTCGAGCTGTCCTCCGACAGCGAGGGCGACGTCACCCCGACCGGCACGTGGGACGCCAACACCTCGGTGTACGCCGCCGACGGTGGCGACGCCGACGACGACGCGGACATCGTCACCACCGACGGCACCGACGAGGTGACCGGCGACGGCCCGACCGCGGAGTTCTACGAGGTCGACTTCGCCAACAGCACCTTCGAGCTGACCCAGGTCGGCGACGAGGAGCGCGAGGTCGGTGACACGGTGATCATGACCTACACCGCGACCGACCAGGAGGGCGAGGAGATCGAGTTCGACGTCGCCTTCTTCCGCACCGGGCCCGGCAACGACGACGACGGGTCGGCCGACGACCGGGTCGCCACGGGCGAGGACGGCATCGCGTCGTACGTCTTCTCGGGCAACACCGAGGGGCGCGCCCGCGTCTCGGCCATCGGGTACGTCGGTGACCAGGTCGTCGCCGACTCCAAGGCCAACGACACCGTCGACTTCGGCGAGGTCGACGGCCCGGGTGGCGACCCGATCGAGATCCTGCTCGCGGCCGACAGCAACGGCCCCAAGAAGGACATCGTGCGGGTGCAGGCCGACGAGGCAGCGGCGGGCGAGACGATCCGTCTCTTCGTCATCCGCGGGACCAAGGCGAAGGGCAACAAGCGCCTCATCGAGATCCGCGAGGACATCGTCCCCGAGGACGGCCGGCTGACCTTCAAGAAGGCCGACCGCAACGGCAACCGGAAGACCCGGTTCATCGCCAAGATCCGCGCGAACGGCAACGTGTCGAAGTCCAACACGCAGAAGCCGCGCTGACCGGCCGATAGGCCCCCACGAACGGCCCGGGTGTCGCTTGCCGCTGGCGGCGCCCGGGCCGTCCCCTGTCCGCAGCCCCTCGCTGCTCGAGGTGCGGGAGGGAGCACGATGGCCCCATGGACGAGCTCGCGTACTACCTCGGCATGCCCGCGCACGGCGCCCTCGCGGTCGTCGTCTCGACGGTGGTCCTCTACACCGCGATCACCAGCCTGCTGAGCCGCGCCGGCCAGCGGCTCTACGCCTCGCCCTCGAGCCTGGACCTGGCGGTCGTCACGGTGCTCGGCGCGATCGTGGGTCGCTCGATCCTCGGCCAGGTCCCGACGCTGAGTGGCGGCCTGCTGGCGCTGGGCACGCTGTTCGTGGTGGAGGGGCTGGCGGGGCGGGTACGCCGCAGCGAGCGGATGTCGCGCCGGCGTCGACACCGTGCGGTGGCCGTGATGGTCGCCGGGCACGTGCAGCGTCACGAGCTGCAGCGGCTGGGTCTCGACGAGTCCGTGCTGTGGAGCGCCCTGCGGTGCGCAGGGGTGCGTGGCCCGCACGAGGTGTCGCTCGTGGTCGTCGAGCCGGACGGCCGGTTCAGCGTGCTGAAGGTGGGGGAGACCGTGCACCCCGCGGCCCTCACCGGCGTCCGGCACTCCGGCGAGCTGCTGGACCAGCTGGCCGACGTGGGTCACCGCGCCCAGTAGGTTCACCGACGTGACCCACGAGCTCGACCGACACCTGTCCCTGACCGCACTCGGCGAGGGCCGCTACGCCGGCGACCTCGACGGCGGCTGGAGCGTCGGCGGCGGCATCAACGGCGGCTTCCAGCTCGCGCTGGCGGGCCGGGCCATCTCCCAGCACCTCGACGGCAAGCCCGACCCGGTCGCGGTCTCGGCGCACTACCTCTCGGCCGGGACCGCGGGTCCGGCCGAGGTCGCCGTCGACGTGCGGCGTGAGGGCGGCAGGATGGCCACGGTCGCGGCCGACCTGTCCCAGGACGGGCAGACCCGCCTGACCCTGCTGGCGACGTACGCCGACCTCGACCGCTTCGAGGGCAAGGTCCGCACCACGGCGACCCCGCCGGAGCTGCCGGCGCCCGAGGACTGCACGGGGCCGGAGGACGTGCCGGACTTCGTGCTCGAGCTGGCGCCGATGATGCGCCGCTTCGAGATGCGCTTCCCGGTCGAGCAGACCGGCTGGGTGCGGGGCGAGCCGCGGGGCGTGGGGCACCTGTCGGCGTGGTTCCGGATGGCCGACGGCCGCGAGCCCGACCCGGTGTCGCTGCTGATGGTGCTCGACGCGCTGCCGCCGGTGACCTTCGACCTCGGGCTCATCGGGTGGGCGCCGACCCTGGAGCTAACCGCGCACGTGCGCGCGAAGCCGGCGCCGGGCTGGCTGCGGGTGCAGCACCACACGCGGAACTTCGCGGGCGGGATGTTCGAGGAGGACTGCGAGGTCTGGGACTCCACGGGCCGCCTGGTCGCCCAGTCGCGGCAGCTGGCCCTGGCTCCGCGGACCAGCTGAGCCCCCTCCGCCGACAGGTCAGTCCACCAGCGGCTCGAGGTCGAAGCGGCCGTCGAGGTCGCGCAGCGCCGGCCCGACCTTGCGCCACCAGCGCACGACCGAGGCCTCGGGATGGCCCTGGGTCTCCAGCGGCGTGGGCAGGTGCTCGGGTGCCTGCAGCCCGGTCGCGGCGAGAGCCGCCCGGCGGACGGCCGAGTGCGCGCTGTCCATGCACCGGCGTACGACGCCGTGGTGCTCCTCGCGGAGCCCGGTCGCCGAGCGCGCGAGGCTCATCAGCGCCCGTCGCTGGGTCCAGGGGTGGTCGGTGTCGGCCAGGGCGACGACGTCGCTGCGGCGGGTGCCGTGACCGATCGTCCACAGGGCGTCCCAGGCGCGCTCGCCGAGCAGCTCGCGGTCGGAGCCGGCGAGGGAGAGGAAGCAGTCGGCGACGGCGGGGGCGTAGGGGGAGAGGCCCAGCACCTGGCCGGCGAGGCGGCGGCGGTTGCCGCTGGCGTGGAAGAGCGACTCGCGGACGAAACGGTCGAGCAGCTGGTCGGGCTCGGAGCGGTAGACGGCAGGCGTCATGGCCTGGGCCTGGGCGGAGACCTGTCGGCTGATGCTGCGGCTGGCCTCGCGCACGGCGAGGTCGTGGGTCTCGCGCGTCTGCAGGATGCGGGCGCGCAGCGGACCGTCCTTGAGGGTCCCGGTCACCCGGGCGAAGGAGTCGGTGGGCAGGTGGGTGAGCAGGTCGAGGAGGTCGGCGCTGCGCTTGGACGTCGGGGTCACGAGACCGCGGATGGCGTGCTGCTCGATGAGGGCGAGGTGGGCGGGGCCGATGTGCCCGCGTGCGAGCTTGGCGGCGGCGACCTGGATGGCGCCGCGGGACAGCTGACCGCTGGGTGCGTCGAGCAGGCGGCAGACCAGCTTGCTGGCGGCGGGGTCCTCGAGCTGCTGGAGGACGGTGAGCATCGGGAAGACGACCTGGACGTCGGGGTCGGTCAGCCAGGCACCGAGGGCCAGGAGCACGTGGCGCTGCGCCACCGGGTGGGTGACCAGCGTGCTGAGCGCCTCGAAGCGGCGCAGCTGGTCGACGCCGGTGGTGCGCGCGAGCTCGTGGACGAGCCGCTCGCAGACCAGTGACCAGGTGCGGTTGGAGAGCAGCACCAGCTCGAACCGCTCGAGCTCGGTGGCCAGGCGCAGCCAGTCGCCGCCGGTGAGGTGGTCGTCCTTGTCGGTCGCCCGGTCGACGAGGTCGGAGACCATCACGTCGGGGGAGCGGTGCTCGTGACCGGCGAAGGAGACCTTCTCCGGCGGCTTCGCCGAGGCCTCGCAGTCGCGCACGAGCTGACGATTGGCCGCGACCAGGGCGCCCTCCGGCAGGCCCAGAACGGTCTCGTAGCCGCGCAGCGCCCGGAACGACACGGCGTGCTGGCCCGACTCCCACCGGCTCACCCGACTGCTGTCGGCGTTGACCCCTGCGTCGTTGAGCGCGTCGACGAAGGTGGCGCGGTCGGCGTACGCCGGGTCGGCACCCAGTGAACGTGACGTGACCAGCAACCAGGCCGTCCTGGCCCAGGGGTCGTAGTACCCCTCCGCCATCCCGGAGTCGTCGTCGGGCATGCGTGGCGGACGTCCGCGGCGAGGCTTCGGGACGCCGGCGGTCCGAGCGGAACCGTCCTTCGGCGTGTCTGCGCTCAACTGCTGCTCCTTGGTCGACCCGAGTCGTCCTGCGTTGGGGGAGGGACAGTAACGAGTGACCTCGGCCACAGTTATTGCATGGCAAAAAGTAAAGAACATTAAAGCCGCAACGCAAGTCACAGGATCTTTACTGTGCCGCTCGTCCAGACAGGTGCTTAGTGGGCCTGCCCTGGGTCCTGGCCTCGGGGCCGGGTGGTCCGTTCTGTGTCGGGCCAGTCCTAACAACCTTCAGAAGGGTTCAATCTTCATGAACAGCAGCGGCATCAAGCGGGGCCTGGCCACCACGGCCGTCTCCGCTCTCGCGGTGGCGGGCATCCCGTTCATCGCTTCCTCCGCCTCGGCGAGCGACACCGCCCTGACCGTGGCCAACGTCGGCCCGGTCCGTGACGGCAACGCTGACGGTGGCACCGTCGTCTTCTCCGTGCCTCAGGGTGCGACCGTCAACGACGCCCAGGTCAAGCTCATCCGCTCGGACCTGACCGGCGTCGCCGACAACCAGAACACTCCCTCGCAGACCATCGATAAGGTCGGCACCATCACCAAGACCGCCGAGGGTTCTGAGAAGTACGGCTCCAAGACGGCCACCGACGAGTTCTCGGTGCAGCTCGCCGTTGACACCGCCCCGACTGGCGCGACCGCGGAGTTCGCGGTGTTCATCGACCTCAACAACAACGATGCCGTCGACGCCAACGAGCTGCGGACTCCCGTGTCGATCACGACCGCTGGTGCTCCTGCCGCCGTCGAGGTCTCGCCCGACTCGCAGACCACCGCGACCGGCATCGCCAACGCCAAGGACTACACCGTCACGGTGAAGGACTCCTCGGGCAAGGTCACCCAGCTTGTCGCTGGTGAGTCGTTCACGCCGGGTGGCACCGCCACGGTTTCCGGGACGCTGGACGAGACCACGATGGCTGACGGTGTGGGCACCGTCTCCGCCTACTCGGCCACCGACGGCACCAAGACCGTGACTGTCACCGGTGCCGGCGCTATCGCCAACACCGTCAAGGACAGCGCTGACCTCATCGTCATCGCTCAGGCCGACATCGACGAGGACGAGTTCGACCTCGTCACCGGTGCAGACACCTGGGACTCGGCGACGAACTCCTTCGGTGACACCGTTCAGGTGCGTGTCGACCAGGGCGCCGTCACGTTCGAGTTCATGTCCAAGGACAACGTGCTCCCGGCCGGCGCGGATGACGCCAACAAGGTCGTTCTCCTCACGGTCAAGAGCGCCGACGTCAAGTTCGGCGGCAAGGCCGAGCAGACCTACTCCGTGGTGCTGGACGCCGACGGCAAGGGCTCACTGACCGTCAACCCGACCGGTGTCGTCGCGGGCGCAGAGTTCACGTTCGAGTCTCCGTCGATGGCCGGTGGCCCGACCACGGTTGAGTACGCCCGTGCAGAGGCCGACTCGGTGAAGCCTGACGCTTCTGTGTACGTGACCAAGGTTGGTGGCACGACCCAGGTCGTCGTCTCCGTGGTCGACCAGTTCGGTAACCCGATCGGCTCGCCCGCCCAGGTTCAGCTCGTCCGTTCGGGCCGTGCGGCCAACGCCGGGTCGACCGGTCGCGTGACCGTTGGGGCTGACGGCAAGGCGACCTTCAACCTCGCGGACGCTGGAACCTCCGCCGGGACCGAGTCGTTCTCCATCAACCTGTTCGCCGACCAGTTTGACGGCGCGGGCAACGCGGGCAACCCGTTCGCCGGCGGCACGATCAACTACACCGCTGACGGTCTTGGCGGCGACTTCGCGCTCAACGACGTGTCGACTGGCACCATCGTTCCGCTGACCGACACTGACGCGAACGCTGCGGCTGAGTTCAAGACGCTCGACATCACGGGTGGCACGGCGAACGCGCCGGCGACCATCTCGGTCGACAACGGCGCGCTGGTCCTCACCGGCACCGACACGGCGCTGAGCAAGGGCGCTGCGTCCAAGCAGATCACCTTGGACGGCGCCGGTGACGGCTCCGTCAAGATCGTCGGGACCACGACTGGCCTCGTCACTGTCACGGTCACCAGCGCTGGGCGCACGAAGACCGAGACGCTCACGGTCAAGCAGGACGCCACCACCGTTGCCGCTACTGCTCGCAATGTCGAGCTTGAGGGTCCGGAGTCCGCCGAGGCCGGTGACGTTGCGACCTACACCGCCACTGTCACCGACGCCTTCGGGAACCCGGTTCCCGGCGTGGCTGCTGGCGACCTCACCTTCACGGTCTCGGGCCCGGGTAACCTGCAGAACAAGGAGACGGTGACCGACGCTGACGGTGAGCTCGAGCAGACCGTCCTGCTGACGGACAACGCCAACTCCGACATCACCGTCACGGTGACCGGTCAGAACGGCCAGTTCGGCAGCAAGGCTGACGAGATCAACGGTGCGGCTGCCAAGGGCCTGACCGCCTCGCAGAAGACCGACAGCGTCACTTCTGACGTCGTCAACATCGAGGAGCTCGAGCAGGCTGTCGAGGACGCCGAGGAGGCGCTCGCCGAGGCGCAGGCCGAGCTGGCCGTCGCTCAGGGCAACCTGGACGTCGCTGCGGCGGAGCTCGCGGTGGCCCAGGCCAACGTGGACTCGCTTACCGCGAAGAAGCAGGCCCTGCGCCAGAAGCTCAACAAGGCCAAGGCCAAGGGCAACAAGCAGAAGGCCAAGACCACCCGCAAGAAGCTGCGGAACGTCAAGCGCAACCTCCGGGCTGCTCAGGACGATCTGACCATCGCCACCACCAAGGTTGCGGCGGCACAGAGCATCGTCGACATCCGCGAGGGCGACGTGGCCGACGCTGAGGCCGACCTGGCCGAGGCCGAGCAGAACCTCGAGGACGCCCAGTCCTGATCGATCCCTCCGGGATCGGTCCGCTCTGAGCGCACCGACACGGGAGGTCCCCGGGGCGAGAGCCCCGGGGACACTCTCCGGGAGGGCACCTGACTCCCACCTCCAGCTCGATGAGCCGGAGACACAGACGCGGTCCGGGCCTTTCTCTGTTGCCGCTGCTCGAGAAAGGTCCGGACCGCCTGTGCCACCCTAGGGCACGACAGGTCTTCGGCTAGGTCACCGGGGCCGCACACGATGTGTGCGGCCCCGGTGGCTATTTCGGTCAACCCCGAGTTGACCGGTTGCCGTGACTAGCCGTTCAGCTGCACGATCGCGCGCCGACCCGGGTGCTCGCTCACCGTCCAGAGGCGCCCCAGCGTGTCTCGGGTGAGGTCCTCGACACCGATGGGCGCAGCGCCTCGGGACCGCCACGAATCGGGGCCAGTAGCCGGGCCTGGCGTGACCCCATGCTCCTGCTCGTAGAGGCGCTGATTCCCGCTCTCGACGACGAGTTCGTCGACTCCTCGGGTACTACGACCTGCGGCCAGGTGCAGGTCACCCCTCGTCCACGGGCCGGCGGAGGTCGAGACGACCAGCCCGTCGGCGTACGTCGTGACGCCCTGCATGCCGGCCGGGCCCTCGCCGAGGGGCTCGAGATCGCCGACCGGCTGACCTTCCTCGATCGTCAGGCACGCCAGACGGGTGGACTTCCCGCCCCGGCCGTACTCGCCGGCCAGGACGTGGGTCGCCCCGGGGTTTCGAGACGGTTGCTGCGCAACCTCCTCAACCGCCGGGGCCGCGGTGGTCTCGACGCTGCTCGACCACCCGGGGGGACCGAGGTCGAGGAAGGACCAGCGGAACGGTTGGTCAGACCCCGGGAGGGCCGGCCGGTGGAGGGTGCGGGCACGCCAGGTGGGGCCGGGGTTTCGAGACGGTTGCTGCGCAACCTCCTCAACCGCCGGCGGCCGTGGGTGCGCAAGCTCCTCAACCGCCGGCCCGGAGTAGCGAGCAACCCCCTCGACCGCCGGGGCCAGGTCGTCGACGTGGAGCGCCCAGAAGCCGCGGGCGGTGGCAGCGACGTACAGCCAGCCGTCGTCCCAGGCCAGGCCGCCGGCGTGCACGCGCAGCGGCTCGCCGGCGGGCGTCAGCAGCGGCACGTGGGCGTAGCGGCGGGCGACGAGGTCGACGACGGAGACGCGCGAGCCGGCACCCCGGCGGGAGTACCACGACACCAGCAACCGCTCCCCGGCCCACGTGATCCCCTGCGGCCACCACCCGCGGGTGAGTTGGTCGCCCAGGTCCCACGACCACGCGCGCTGGGCCGCCCGCCCATGCACCAGTCGTACGACGGGGAGCCGGTGCATCCGCCGGGTCAGTGGCACCTCGAGCAGCGAGCTCACGCCCGCCTCCTCGTGGCGACCGCGACACCGACCGTCGACAACGCCAGCCCAAGGACCGCCAGCCCGGTCAGCCTCTCGTCCAGCAGCACCCACGCCAGCACGGCCGTCACCGGCGGCATCAGGAAGAACACGCTGGCGCTCGCCCCGGCGCCCCCACGGCGCACCAGCAGCCCGAGGAGCAGCAGCCCGAGCACCGAGTTCACGCCCGCCAGCCACAGCACCGCGACCGTCGCGTCGACGCCGGACGTCACCGACGGCGCACCCTCCACAAGGACGGCCAGCACCACCAGCGGCGGCACGCACACCGCGCACTGCAGGGTCGCCGACCAGATCGGGTCCGTGCGCGTGCCGATCCACCGCTGCCCGAGCGTCCCGAGCGACAGGCAGGCCAGGGAGGCGACGCCCAGCAGCAGGCCGGCCACCCCGCCGGCCCGATCGATGTCGGGCCCCAGCACCACGACCACGCCCACGACACCGACCACGAACCCGACCACCTGCAGCCGCGTCAGCCGCTCACCGAGCAGCACCCCCGCGAGCACAGCCGTCAGCACCGGCGACAACGAGTGCAGCAGCGCGCCCAGGGTGGCCTGCAGCCCGAGCTCGAACGCGGCGTACATCGTCCCGAACAGCAGCCCGTTCATCACCAGCCCCGACGCTGCCACCCGCACCAGGTCCTCGCGCGAGATCCGCAGCGCGCCGCGGGTGAGCCAGGCCAGGGGGTAGAGCATCAGCGCCGCCACCGCGAACCGCAGCACCAGCACCCAGAACGGCGAGACCGCGTCCACGCCCGCCGGCCCCGCGACGTACCCCGAGGACCACACCAGCACGAAGGCCGCCGCCGGCCAGAACGGCACGCCCACCAGGGGAGCGGCGACAGGGGCCCGAGACGTCATGACGACAGCCTGCCCCACCAGCGCCGCCCGGACGGGTCGTGCCCCTCAGCGGGCGCCATGACGCCCGCTGAGGGGCACGACTCTGCCTGCCGCAGTCCTGAGCATCCCGGACGCTCCGGATAGGGTCGTCCCCCGTGAGGAAGGTCGTCGTGGCAGCCGCCATCGTGCGCGGCGGACGCGTCCTGGCAGCCCGGCGCACGACGCCGCCGGAGGCCGCCGGGCGCTGGGAGCTCCCGGGGGGCAAGTGCGAGCCGGGCGAGCCGCCCACGGCCGCGCTGGAGCGCGAGATCGCCGAGGAGCTCGGCTGCGACATCGAGGTGACCACCTGGCTCGAAGGCGCCGCTCCCATCGGCGAGACCCACGAGCTGCGTGCCGCCCTCGCGCGCCTCACCCGCGGCGAGCCCGAGCCCACCGAGCACGACGAGGTCCGCTGGCTCGCGCCCGACGAGCTGGACACCGTCGACTGGCTCGAGCCGGACCGACCGTTCCTGCCCGAGCTGCGCTTCGCCCTCGAGCACGCCGCGAGCCTCGCCCGGGGCGGCAACGGCACCCGCCGCGTCATCGTGTTCGACGAGGACGACGCCCGCGCGGTCGAGCAGCGGCTGCGCGGCGACGGCTTCGACGCCGAGGTCGTGCGTGAGCGGCTCCAGGGCGAGGACGACGACGAGGACCACCCCTGGGCGGTGCTGACCGACGCCCCGAGCCTGGTCGCGGACGTGCTCGCCGACGAGTTCGACGGCTGGCTCGACGAGGAGCCGGAACAACCCGCCCCCCGAGCGGGTTCTCCGCTCGACCTCCCGACCGCCCCCCGAAGGATCAAGAGGACCGATGCCTGACGCGACCCAGCGCCTCCTGCTCGTGCACGCCCACCCCGACGACGAGACCATCGGCAACGGCGCCACCATGGCCAAGTACGTCGCCGAGGGCCGCCAGGTCACCTGCGTCACCTGCACCGCGGGGGAGATGGGCGAGATCCTCGTCCCCGAGCTGGCCCACCTCGCGGCCGACCAGGAGGACGGCCTCGGCGAGCACCGGCGTACCGAGATCGAGGACGCCATGGCCGCCCTCGGCGTCACCGACCACCGCTGGCTCGGCGGCTTCGGCCGCTTCCGCGATTCCGGCATGAAGTGGCACGAGGCCGGCCACGCCATCGCCGCCGACGAGACCGACGAGCGCGCGTTCGCCAACGCCGACCTCACCGTCGCCGCAGACCTGCTCGTGCAGATCATCCGCGAGGTCCGCCCGCAGGTGATGGCGACCTACGACCAGTTCGGCGGCTACGGCCACCCCGACCACATCCAGGCCCACCGCGTCGCGACGTACGCCGCCCACCTGGCCGCCGTGCCGTCCTACCGTCCCGAGCTCGGCGAGGCCTGGGACATCGCCAAGATCTACTGGAACGCGATGTCGGAGTCGAAGATGCGCGAGGGCCTGCGCCGGCTCCGCGACGCCGGCGAGGACACCTTCTTCGAGGGCATGGACCCCGACGGCCCGATGCCGCACTTCGTCACCGCTGACGAGCACCTCTCCTGCGCCGTGGACGCCACCGACTTCGTCGACCGCAAGATGGCCGCGATGAAGGCCTACCCGACGCAGATCCAGCTCGACGGCCCGTTCTTCGCGCTCTCCAACAACGTCGGCGACACCGCCTGGGGCGTGGAGTACTACCGCCTCGCCAAGGGCGCCCTCGGCCCGCTCGGCGAGGACGGCCTCGAGACCGACCTCTTCGCCGGCCTGTGAGCCGGGCGGACCGGTGACGCGGGCGGGCCTGCTGCTGCTCGGCCTCGCGGTCGGGCTGGCCGGCACCGCCCTGCACCAGTCCGTCCTCTGGCTGGCGGTCACGGCACTGGCCGCCGCCGCGGTCACCACGGCGACCCCGCCGGCACACCGGCTCTGGTGGGCGGCCGGCTTCTCCCTCCCGCCGCTGGCGATGTCGCTGCCCAGGGGCGAGGGGGACGTGGTCCTCGCCGGCACCGGCAGCCTGCTGCTGGCCTGCCTCGCGGCCCTCGTGCTGGGCATCGGGCTGGCCGGCCTGCTGCCCGCGGGCCGTCCCGCTCCGCAGCCCCAGCACGACGCGCCACCGCCCCCTTCCTAGACTCGCCCGCATGGCAAAGGACTCCGGACGCGAAGCCCTCGGTGGCAGGGCCGTCGTCGTGGCCCTCGCCGCGGTCGTCCTGCTCCTCGGGGGCGGGTACGCCGCTGCCGGGGCGTTCGCGAGCGACCGGGTGCCGCGGGGGACGACCGTCGCCGGGGTCGCCGTCGGCGGCCAGACGCCGGCGCAGGCGCGGTCCACGCTCAAGACCGAGCTGGCCGACCGCGTCGACGCCCCGATCTCGGTGAGCGTGGACGGCCGGTCGGTCGAGGTCGACCCGGCCGAGGCCGGGCTGTCCTTCGACCTCGACGCCAGCGTCGAGGCGGCCGGCGGCGGGAGCTCCTGGGCGCCGGACCGGCTCTGGGACTACTGGACCGGTGGCGACGAGGTCGACCCGGTCGTCGACGTCGACGGGTCCGCGATGACTGACACGCTGGACCGACTCGAGGGCGAGCTCGGCACCGAGCCGGTCGACGCGACCGTCACCTTCACCGGGTCCAGCGTCCGCACCACGAAGGCGACCACCGGGGAGCTGCTCGACGACGAGGCCGCACGTGAGGCCCTCGTGGCGGCGTACCTCTCCGAGGAGCCGACCGCCGAGCTCGACCTGGTCGACGTGCAGCCGGAGATCACCGACGCCGACGCCGAGGCGGCCGTGGAGGAGCTGGCCAACCCCGCGCTCGCCTCACCGGTGACGCTGCTGTTCGGCGAGACCCCGGTCAAGCTGCGTCCCGCCGACTACGCGAAGGCGCTGAGTCTCGAGCCCGAGGGGGGCGAGCTGGCGCTGGCCGTCGACCCCGACGTGCTCACGGAGCTGGTCGGCGACGCCACGGCCTCCGGCGAGCCGGTCGACGCGACCATCCGCATCGTCGACGGCGAGCCCAAGGTCGTGCCGGCCAAGCCCGGCGTCGACTTCGCCGACGAGGACGTCTACGACGTGTTCATCGACCTGCTCGACGAGCCGGCGGGGGAGCGGCGCGCCGAGGTCGACGCGACCGTCGTCGAGCCGGAGGTCACGACCAAGGACATCCGCAAGCTCGGCATCAAGGAGCAGGTCTCCACCTTCACGACCTACTACCCGCACGCGGACTACCGCAACACCAACATCGGCCGTGCCGCCGAGCTGACGAACGGCACCCTGCTGCTGCCCGGCGAGACCTTCTCGATGAACGACATCGTCGGCGAGCGCACCCGCGAGAACGGCTTCACCGAGGGCTTCATCATCTCCAACGGCATCCTGCGCGAGGACCTCGGCGGCGGCGTCTCCCAGCTCGCCACGACGCTGTTCAACGCGATGTTCTTCGCCGGGCTCGAGGACGTCGAGCACAAGCCGCACTCCTTCTACATCGACCGCTACCCGGTCGGCCGCGAGGCCACGGTCGCGTGGGGCGTGCTGGACATGCGGTTCCGCAACGACACCAAGCACGGCGTCTACGTGCAGTCCTTCATCCGTCCCAGCACGCCGGGCACGCAGGGCTCGGTCACGGTCTCGCTGTACTCCACCAAGGTCTGGGACATCGAGGCCCGCGCCAGCAACCGCTACGCCTACACCCAGCCCGAGGTCCGCTACCTGCAGACCGACGACTGCTACGCCTACACCGGGTCCCAGGGCTTCCAGATCGACGTCTTCCGCGACTTCCGGCGCCCCGGCAAGGACAAGGTCGTGCGCACCGAGAAGTTCCACACCGTCTACACCCCGAGCGACTCCGTGCGGTGCGGCAAGCCTCCCAAGGAGGGCGAGGACGGCTGAGCTCCGCCGCCCCTGCGGACGTCAGCCGTCGAAGCGGCCCGTGGGGGAGAGGTAGCGCACCGTGTGGTGCACGCCGAGCCCGAGCGAGTCGTAGAGCGCCCGCGCGGGGTGGTTGTCGCTCTCCACGTGCAGCCACGCGGTGAGCGCGCCGCGCTCGGCGCCCCACTCCAGCAGCGTGGCGACCACGTCACGAGCCAGCCCTCGGCGGCGGTGCTCGAGGCGCACCTTCAGCTCGTGGACGCCCAGCCAGTCGCCGTCGAGGACGGCACGCCCCAC
>Ga0208056_100150_pt1 | contig 19964 bp, 18 predicted proteins | sample DeeseametaMP2052_FD_184178 | JGI IMG/M metagenome (GOLD analysis project Ga0208056, IMG submission 184178) | Marine microbial communities from the Deep Pacific Ocean - MP2052 (SPAdes) | ecosystem: Environmental > Aquatic > Marine > Oceanic | place: West of Cabo San Lucas, Mexico, North Pacific...
CGGCCTTGTGCGCGATGACGGCCGGGGCGCCGCCGTCGGCGCTGACGATGGAGGAGGTGAAGCCCTCGGCGTCGAAGAGCGCCTTCACGGCCTCGGCGCTGCGCCGAACCTCGCCGGCCCGCTCCGGGTCGGCGCTGACCGACTCGATGCGCACGAGGTCCTCGAGGTCGGCCCGGATACCGGGCAGGACGGACTGGACGCGGGCGCGGAGATCCTCACTCATGGCGAGCACGGTAGTCGCCGTGCGCACCTACAGCAGGGGCAGGTGGGGCGTGAGGTCGGTCCGCTCCCCGGACGCGCTGACCCGGCCCTCGGCCACGGCGTCGCCCCAGGCCAGCTCACCGGCCGCCAGGGCGATCATCGTGCGGGCGTCGGTCTCGACCACGGCCGGCGGAGTGCCCCGGGTGTGGCGCACGCCGGGGATGCACTGCACGGCGGCGTACGGCGGGACGCGGACCTCGACCGAGTGCCCGGGGGCCTTCTGCTCGAGCACGGCCAGGACGTGCTTGACCACGAGCTTGAGGTCGGCGCGCTCGTCACCACCGGCTCGGATCCGGTCGAGGGCGTCGGCGAGCTCGGCGGGGTCGGCGAGGCGGAGACGGGCAGGCACCAGGAGAGGGTACGGCGGCGACCAGTCGCTCCCTACAGTCGAGCCCGTGCCGGAGGGGGACAGCGTCTGGAAGCTCGCGCGTCGGCTCGACCGCGCACTGCTGGGCCGCACGGTCACCCGCTCGGACTTCCGGGTGCCGCGACTGGCGACCCGCGACCTCGCCGGGCGCGAGGTGCTCGAGCACCACACGCACGGCAAGCACCTGCTGACCCGCTTCTCCGGCGGCGTGACGCTGCACAGCCACCTGCTGATGGACGGCGAGTGGTCGGTCACCGGGGTCGGCAAGCGACTGCCCCCTCGACTGCAGCGCGACGTGCGCGTGGTGCTGGAGACGTCGACCGGCACCGCCTGGGGCCTGCGCCTGCACCAGCTCGACCTGGTCGCGACCGACCAGGAGTCCCGCGTGATCGGGCACCTGGGCCCCGACCTGATACACGACGACCTCGACCGTCCCGAGGCCGTACGCCGGTTGCTCACCGACCCCGCGACCCCGCTGGTCTCCGCGGTGCTGGACCAGACGCGGGTGGCCGGGCTCGGCAACCTGTGGGCCAACGAGCTGGCGTTCCTCCTGGGCGTCAGCCCGTGGACGCCGATCGGCCAGGTGGACGTGCCGCGGCTGGTCGACCGGGCAGCGACCGCCCTGAGGCACTCGGCGACCGTGGCCGGTGCCTACCAGGTCACCACCGGCACCGGCCGCCGTGGCGAGTCGCACTGGGTCGCCGGTCGGCAGCGTCGGCCGTGCCTGCGCTGCGGCACGACCGTGCGGATGGTCGAGGAGGTCCCGAACGACCCGGCCAACCGGCGTACCTGGTGGTGCCCGCACTGCCAGCCCGGGCCCGGGCCCGAGGCGCGCGCGAGGTGATCTCAGGTGAGTCGTGCCCGCCAGCGGGCGCCATGGCGCCCGCTCAGGGGCACGACCCGGTGGGTCGGTGAGTCAGAGCGCCTCGAGGATCGTCAGCGTGGTCGCCCAGGCGTCGGAAGCGGGGTCGATGACGGAGAAGTGGTCGCCTTCGACCTCGACCAGGCGCGCGGTGCCGCCGGCGGCGGTCGCGGCCTCGACGTAGGAGCGGGACTGGCTGATCGGCACGATGTCGTCGCCGGTCGCGTGGACGCACCACACGGGCACCGGGAGCGGCACCTGCTGGACCGGGTCGATGTCGGCGTCCGCGCTGGTCGGCACGCCGCCGACGATGCCGGTGACCGTGCCGGGGCCGCCCAGCCCGGCGGTGTAGGCGCCGCGCAGGTCCAGGACGCCGGCCTGCGACACGACGTGGGTCAGCAGGCCCTGCCCGCCGGCCCAGGTGGCGAGGTGACCGCCGGCGGAGTGGCCGATGCCGACCACCGGGACGGTGCTCGGGTCGACGCCGAGCACGAGCTCGTCGAGCTCCTCGATCGCGGCGCGCACGTCGTCGAAGGTCTCGGGGTTGCCCCCGCCACCGCCCGCGCCGCCACCGACGCGGCGGTACTCGATGGCCCAGGTCGCCCAGCCCTGCTCGACCAGGCTCGGCACCAGCGGGCGGGCGTACTCGATGCCGTAGGCGGTCTTCCAGAACCCACCGTGCACCACCACGGCCACCCCGCGCGGCAGGCCGGCGGGCAGCGTCAGCTCGCCGAACTGGCTCGGGTCGCTGCCGTAGTCGTGGCGCTGCGGCTCGCGCACTCCCTCGGGCATGGGTGGCACCTCCTCGGGGCCGACGCCCCCGCGGACCAGCACGGTCAGGCCGACAGCGGCCGCTCCCAGGGCCGGGAGCGTGAGGAGGGTACGACGGGGCATCCGGGGCACGCGGGTGGTTCGGCCCCGCGGGGCGGGTCGGATGGGTCGCGTGGCCTCGTCGCCGCCGTCAGGACCAGTCGCCGGACCGGCCACGCTTCACCTCGCCGCGACGCTTCTTGGCGTCGAGGCGACGACGCTGGGAGCCGCGGGTCGGCTTCGTGGCGCGGCGCTTCGCAGGGGGCGGTCCGGCCGCTCGACGGACCAGCATCGCGAGCCGCTCCCGCGCCGCCTTGCGGTTGGCCAGCTGGGTGCGGTGCTCGGAGGCGGCCACGGTGAGCACCCCGTCGACCAGTCGGCCGCCCAGCTGGTCGAGCACCCGGCGGCGTACGTGGTCGGGCAGGGCGGAGCTCGCGGCGTCCCACACCAGCTCGACCCGCGAGTCGGTGGTGTTCACGCCCTGGCCCCCGGGGCCCGAGGACCGGCTGAACCGCTCGCTCAGCTCGGACCCCGGGATCACCAGGGTCCGCGTCACGGGCAGGTCGTCGGGCACCGGACCATCATGCGCCGCGCCGCTCGCGCCTCCCAGTCGGGGTCACCGGGTCTCGAGGCTCCTCGCTGGCGCTCGTCGCACCTCGACCAGCGGAAACGGCGCTCGACCAGCGAGGCCTCAGGCCAGGGCGGCGGGGAGGGTGGCCATCCAGGCCGAGCGGACCTCGAGGAGCGGGAGGTCGAAGAGCCCCTGCAGGTCCACGGAGTCACCGCCGGTGGTGCCCAGCTGCGCAGCCGGTACGCCGTGGCGCGCGGCGAGGTCGGTCAGCCGGCCGACCTCCGACTCGGGCACGGTGACCAGGACTCGCCCGGTCGACTCGGAGAACAGCGCCACGAAGGGGTCCCCGTGCACCCCGGCGAGCGACACCGAGGCGCCGGTCATCGAGGGCAGCGACGCCTCGACGAGCGCCTGGGCGAGGCCGCCGTCGGAGAGGTCGTGCGCGGAGCTGATCAGCCCGACGGCCTCGTGCAGCAGCGCGGCGAGCGCCTTCTCGCCCTCGAGCGAGAGGGCCGGCGGACGACCGCCGAGGTGGCCGTGGACGACGTGGGCCCACTCGGAGCCGGAGAGCTCCTCGCGGGTCTCGCCGAGCAGCACGACGGTTTCGCCCGCGGCCGACCACGACGAGGGGGTGCGACGGGTGACGTCCTCGATGACGCCGAGCACGGCCACGACGGGCGTCGGCAGGATCGCGGTCTCGCCGGTCTGGTTGTAGAGGCTGACGTTGCCGCCGGTGACGGGCACGCCGAGCTCGAGGCAGGCGTCCTTGAGGCCGCGGCAGGCCTCGGCGAACTGCCACATGACCGACGGGTCCTCCGGCGAGCCGAAGTTGAGGCAGTCGGAGACGGCCAGCGGGGTGGCGCCTCCGGTGGCGACGTTGCGGTAGGACTCCGCGAGCGCGAGCTGGGCCCCGGCGTACGGGTCGAGCTTGGCGTAGCGGCCGTTGCAGTCGGTGGACACCGCGACGCCGAGGTTGGTGTCCTCGTCGATGCGGATCATCCCGGAGTCGGCCGGCTGGGAGAGCACGGTGTTGCCGCGGACGTAGCGGTCGTACTGGTCGGTGATCCACGACTTGTCACACAGGTTCGGCGAGGCGACCAGGCGCAGCACGGTCTCGCGCAGCTCGGCGGCGTCGGCCGGCCGGGCCAGCGACTCGGCGCCGTCGGCCTGCAACGCGTCCTGCCAGTCGGGGCGCGCGAAGGGGCGCTGGTAGGTCGGGCCGTCGTGGGCGACCGAGCGGGGCGGGACGTCGACGACGCGCTCGCCGTGCCAGTCGATCTCGAGGCGACCGGTGTCGGTGACCTCGCCGACGACGACGGCCTCGACGTCCCACTTGGCGCAGATCGCCATGAACGCCGCGACGTCGTCGGGCTCGACGACGGCCATCATCCGCTCCTGGGACTCGCTCATGAGGATCTCCTCGGGAGCCAGCGTGGAGTCGCGCAGCGGGACGCGGTCGAGCTCGACGTGCATGCCGCCGTCACCGGCGGAGGCCAGCTCGGAGGTGGCGCAGGAGAGCCCGGCTCCGCCGAGGTCCTGGATGCCGGCGACCAGGCCGGCGGCGAAGATCTCCAGCGTGCACTCGATGAGCAGCTTCTCCATGAAGGGGTCGCCGACCTGCACGCTGGGCCGCTTGGCGGGGCCGTCGGCGTCGAAGGTCTCGCTCGCGAGCACGGAGACGCCGCCGATGCCGTCGCCACCGGTGCGGGCGCCGTAGAGGATCACCTGGTTGCCGACACCGGAGGCCTTGGCGAGGTGGAGGTCCTCGTGCTTGAGGACGCCGACGCACAGGGCGTTGACCAGCGGGTTGCCGAGGTAGGTGGAGTCGAACACGGCCTCGCCGCCGATGTTGGGCAGGCCCAGGCAGTTGCCGTAGCCGCCGACGCCGGCCACGATCCCGGGCAGCACCCGGTGGGTGTCGGGGGCGTCGAGCGGTCCGAAGCGCAGGGGATCCATCACGGCGACCGGGCGCGCGCCCATCGCGAGGATGTCGCGGACGATGCCGCCGATGCCGGTCGCGGCGCCCTGGTAGGGCTCGACGTACGACGGGTGGTTGTGCGACTCGACCTTGAAGGTCACCGCGTAGCCCTGGCCGACGTCGATGACGCCGGCGTTCTCGCCGATGCCGGCCAGCATCTTGCCGACCGGCGTCTCCTGGGGCAGCTCGCCGAACTGCTTGAGGTGCACCTTGGAGGACTTGTAGGAGCAGTGCTCGCTCCACATGACGGAGTACATCGCCAGCTCCGAGGAGGTGGGACGGCGCCCGAGGATCTCGCGGATCCTGGCGTACTCGTCGGCCTTCAGGCCGAGATCGGCCCAGGGCTGCTCACGGTTCGGGTCCTCGGCGGCGACGGCGACGGTGTCCAGCACGGGAGAAATCTACCGAGCCTGCTCCGCCGACGTTCAGCCGCGCCCCTCATTTGGGGCCTGCGGCCGCCGACCGGAGCCGCGAGACGGCGTGACACCCCCGCTGACCTGCGAGAACTACAGGTCTGTAGTTCACCGCGAAGCCTGTTACTCGTGTGACTGGTGTGGTTATCGTGCTGTGGTCGGTCCGCCAGGAACGACCACTTCCCCCGCTTCGACTCCGTGCCGCTGGAGCTCCACCATGACCCGACCGGGCCTCGTCCGCACCCGCACCACCCCGCGACCGACCGCGCCCCGCACCCTGCTGCGGCGCGTCGGGACCGCCGCCGCGGCCGGGGTGCTCGCGCTGACCGTGCTGGGCACCGCGCCGGCCGGCGCACCGGCGTACGCCGCCGAGGTGGGCGCGCGCCGCTCCCCCATCGTCGACGGGGGCGTGGTCGTCACGCCGGGCAACTTCACCGGCTACGGCTTCGACCAGTGCCTGGCGCCGGACAGCAGGGCGATGCGGACCTGGTGGAACAACTCGCCGTTCTCCGCGGTCGGGATCTACATCTCCGGGAAGTCCCGCGCCTGCCGCAACCAGCCCAACCTCAGCAAGGAGTGGGTGCTGCAGCAGGCCACGCTCGGGTGGCGGCTCCTGCCGATCACGCTCGGCCCGCAGGCCTCCTGCCAGCCGCGCTTCCCGCGCTACTCCGACGACGTGCGGATCAACCCCAAGCCGGGGAAGAAGAAGGACTACCACAAGGCGCTGAAGATGGGTCGCGCCGAGGCGGAGACCACCGTCGCCGACGCCCTCGCGCTCGGCATCGCCGAGGGCAGCACGCTGTGGTACGACCTGGAGGGCTTCGACGCCTCCAACACCGACTGCCGCGAGTCCGCGCTCTCCTTCCTCTCCGGCTGGACCCAGAAGCTGCACCGCCTCGGCTACGTCTCCGGCGTCTACTCCAGCGCCAGCTCGGGCATCAAGGCCCTCGACGACGCGCGGATCGAGCGCCCCGACCGGTTCGTGCTGCCCGACGCCATCTGGATCGCCCGGTGGGACGGCAAGGCCAACACCGACACCACCTACATCCGCGACGACGGCTGGCGGCCGGGCGGCCGGATGAAGCAGTACCGCGGCGGCCACGACGAGACCTGGGGCGGCGTCCGCATCAACATCGACAGCAACTTCCTCGACCTCGGCCGCGGCACCACCGCGCGCGCCGAGAAGGACCGCTGCGGCGGCACCCGCATCAACTGGCAGGACTACCCGCTGCTGCGCCCGCCGCGGACGAAGAAGAACGGCCAGGAGGTCGTCCCCGACCCCGCGCTGGTCACCACGCTGCAGTGCCTGCTGCGCGAGAAGAAGTACTTCGACGGCGACCTCACCGGCGAGTACGGCACCCGCACCCTCAAGGCCACCCGCGCCTGGCAGGCCGACCACAAGATGCCCGAGAAGAACCTCTGGTCGCGCCAGCACTGGATGTCGCTGCTCTCGGCCGGCTCCAAGCCGATCCTGAAGTACGGCTCCTCCGGGGACGCCGTACGCCGCCTCCAGCGCGCCCTGAACGCCGCCTCGCCCAAGGCGACCCTGGTCGTGACCGGCGTCTACGGCCCCGGCGTCGAGCCGGCGGTCAAGGACTGGCAGGAGCGGATCGGCATGGAGGCCTCCGGCGTCGTGAACAAGCGCGTCTGGCGCAAGCTGCGCAAGGGCCTGCGCAGCTGAGCCTCCGCTCGCACCTCGACCGGCGAGCGGGTCAGGAGGTGGGCGGACCGACCAGGAGCGCGAGGCCGGTGAGGGCGGCGACGGCGACCAGGCCCGCGGCGACGCCCTGGGCCGGCGAGCGGACCAGCCAGGCGACGACACGCTCGAGCGGGCCGGCGGGGTCGGTGGCGCGCAGGCGCCAGGAGTCGGCCAGCGGGTGCCGGCGCTCGAGCCAGCGGTCGAACGGCACGGTCGCGAACGGGGGCACGGCGCAGGCCAGCGCGACCAGGGTCCGGCCCGGTCGCCAGCGCTGGTCGACCGCGACGACGAGCGTGACGACGCCGTACGCGACGAAGACGACACCGTGGAGCATGCCGAAGACGCGCACGCCGAGCTCGGTGGTCTCGGTGACGTACTTGAGGAACATGCCGGTCAGCAGCAGCGCCCAGGTGATGGCCTCGGCGATCGCGACGCGACGGAACAGCAGCGCGGGGGTCATGGTGCGGGCGGGACTCAGGCGAACGCGGACTCGACCAGGCTGGTGAAGAAGCCCAGCCCGTCGGTGCCGGAGCCGGTGAGCTCCTCGACGGAGTGCTCGGGGTGCGGCATCAGGCCGACCACGTTGCCGCGCTCGTTGGTGACACCGGCGATGTCGCGCGCCGAGCCGTTGGGGTTGAGGTCGAGGTAGCGCGCGACGACCTGGCCCTCGCCCTCGAGCCGGTCGAGCGTGGGCTCGTCGGCGACGTAGCCGCCCTCGCCGTTCTTCAGCACGATGGTGATCTCCTGGCCCGCGGTGTAGGCGGAGGTCCAGGCGGTGCGGTCGTTCTCGATGCGCAGCCGCTGGTCGCGGCAGATGAACCTGCGGTGGTCGTTGCGGATCAGCGCGCCCGGCAGCAGGTGGGACTCACACAGGATCTGGAAGCCGTTGCAGATGCCGAGGACGGGCATGCCCTTCCGGGCCGCCTCGATCACCTCGGTCATGACCGGGGAGAAGCGCGAGATGGCGCCGCAGCGGAGGTAGTCGCCGTAGGAGAAACCACCGGGCAGCACGACCGCGTCGACGCCCTTGAGGTCGTGGTCGCCGTGCCAGAGGGCGACGGCCTCCTGGCCGCCGAGGCCGACCGCGCGGGCGGCGTCGACGTCGTCGAGGGAGCCGGGGAAGGTGACGACGCCGATCTTCACGCCTGCGCTCCGGCGCCGGGGGTGACGTCGTCCTCGACGTGGACCGCGAAGTTCTCGATCACGGGGTTGGAGAGCAGGGTCTCGGCCATCTTCTCGACCTCGGCGAGGACCTCGGCGGTGATCTCGCCGGCGATCTCGAGCTCGAAGCGCTTGCCCTGGCGGACGTCGGTCACGCCGGAGAAGCCGAGGCGCGGCAGTGCACCGAGCACGGCCTTGCCCTGGGGGTCGAGGATCTCGGGCTTGGGCATCACGTCGACGACGACACGGGCCACGGGGCAGCTCCTGGCTCAGGGGTGGACAACCGGGGCCGATCCTATCGGGGCCCTCGGGCGTGCCGACGGGCGATACCCTCGCGCGATGAGGCGCCCCCGAGCCGCGGCCGTCGTGCCGCTCCTGCTCGCGCTGTGCGCTGCCGCTGCCCTCGGGTCCGTGCTCGGCTCGGGCCCCGCCGGCGCCGACGAGGTCGCACCGCCCCAGGAGGTCGTGGCCGGCCACGTCCTCCGGCCGCTGCCGCTGGCCGGCCGGCACGTCGTGATCGACCCTGGGCACCAGCTCGGCAACGCCCGCTTCCCCGCCGAGACCGCCCGGCTCGTGGAGGCGGGTGGCTTCCGCAAGGCGTGCAACACCAGCGGGACGGCGACCGACGCCGGCTACGCCGAGGCGACCTTCACCTGGGAGGTCTCCCGCCGGCTCGCCGAGCGGCTGCGCCGGGCGGGCGCGACGGTCATGCTGACCCGGGACGGCGACTCCCCCGACCGCTGGGGGCCGTGCGTGGACGAGCGGGGCACCGCCGGCAACGCCGACGGCGCCGACCTGAAGGTGTCGGTGCACGGCGACGGGTCGTACGCCGCGGGCGCGCACGGGTTCCACGTGATCGCCGGCGACGAGGCGTCGCTGCGGGTCGCGGAGGTTCTGCGGGGTGCGTTGGAGGACGCCGGGTTCGCCCGGGCGACCTACGTGGCCGGCGGGGACGGGCTCGACCTGCGCACCGACCTGGCCACGCTCAACCTCTCGCAGATGCCCGCGGTGCTGGTCGAGCTCGGCAACATGCGCGACGCCGGCGACGCCGCGGTGATGACCAGCCCCGCCGGGCAGGAGCGGTTCGCGAGCGCGCTGGCCTCCGGCGTACGACGCTGGCTGCGGTGACGCGCAGCACGACCGGCTGCCCGCGCGGTTCCACGGGCGCGACCGGGTGGGGTGGCTGCGGCACACTGGAGGCATGAGCCAGCAGCGCCCGAACCTCGCCTCACCGCTGAGCCTGGAGTTCCCGCAGTCCCTGGCGGTCTACGACGACTACGCCCAGGCGCAGCGCACCGTCGACTTCCTCAGCGACGAGGAGTTCCCCGTCGAGCAGCTGATGATCGTCGGCACCGACCTCAAGCGGGTCGAGAAGATCACCGGCCGGCTCACCACCGGGCGGGTCGCCCTGAGCGGGGCGGCCTCCGGTGCGTGGTTCGGGCTGTTCGTCGGGCTCATCTTCGTGCTGCTCACCGACGAGTCCGCGCTGGCGGCGCTGCTGCCGCCGCTGCTGATCGGCGCGCTCTTCGGACTGATCTTCGCCCTGATGGGCTACGCCGCCACCCGCGGCCAGCGCGACTTCTCCTCCGTCACCCAGGTGGTCGCCACCCGCTACGAGGTGCTGGTCGAGCACAAGTCCGCCGCCCGGGCCCGCGAGCTCCTCACCGGCCTCCCCGGCGCCCTCCCGAACCCCTTCGACTGACCGACCGCCGAGAGGTCACTCACGCACGGCCCAACCGTCACTCGCGCACGGCCCAACCGTCACTCGCGCATGGCCATGCGCCAGCGACCTCTCGGCCATGCGCCAGCGACCTCTCGGCCGTGCGCCAGCGACCTCTCGGCCGTGCGTCAGTGACGGCTCGGCCGCAGCACCACGATGAACAGGGCGACGCCGAGGCCGGCCAGGAGGGGGCCGAACGGGGCGTCGGGCGAGCCGTACCACCAGAGGCCGCCGCCCACGGTCATGAGGGCGGCGGCCGTCAGGAGGATCAGCCTCACGAGAGCTCGCGCTTGAGGATCTTGCCGGTGGCGGTCATGGGGAGGTTCTCGACGATCTCGACGAGGCGGGGGTACTTGTAGTTGGCCATCTGGTCCTTGCCCCACGCGACGAGCTCCTCGGCGGTGGTGGTGGCGCCGGGGTTGAGGATGACGTACGCCTTGACCTCCTCGCCGTGGGACTCGTGGGGGACGCCGATGACCGCGGCCAGCGAGACGTCCTCGTGGGTCATCAGGACCTCCTCGATCTCGCGGGGGTACACGTTGTAGCCGCCGCGGATGATCATGTCCTTGGACCGGTCGACGATGTAGTAGAAGCCGTCGGCGTCCTTGCGACCCAGGTCGCCGGAGCGGAACCAGCCGTCGGTGCCGTCGACGGTGCCGAGGACCTCGGCGGTGGCCTCGGGGCGGTTGTAGTAGCCCTTCATGATGTTGTGGCCCTTGATCGCGATCTCGCCGACGGCGCTCTTGCCGTCCTCCTCGATGCCCTCGGGCACCCGCTCCCAGGAGTCGGCCTGCAGCAGGCACATCTCCACCCCGGGGATCGGGGTGCCGATCGACCCCACGCGCGGCGGCTCGCCGTACGGGCTGAACGAGGCGACCGGGGAGGTCTCCGAGAGGCCGTAGCCCTCCAGGATGGTGACACCGAACTTCTTCTCGAAGTCCTTGTGCACCTCCACCGGCAGTGCCGAGCCGCCGGCGGCGGCGACACGGAGGTTCTTCGCGAGGGTCTCGACGTCGACCTCGGGGGTCAGGGCACCGAGGAGCCCCCAGTACATCGTCGGGACGCCGGCGAAGAACGTGACCTGCTCCTTGAGCATCAGGCCCAGCGCGGGCTCGGCCTCGAAGCGGGGCAGCATCACCACGGTGCCGCCGTAGGCGAAGCCGCCGTTCTGGATGACGGTCTGGCCGAAGGAGTGGAACAGCGGCAGCACGCACAGGTAGGTGTCGGGGTTCTCCGCGCTCGCACCGAACAGCGCCTCGCCCGAGAGCGCGTTGTCGCGCATGTTGCGGTGCCGCAGCTCGGCGCCCTTGGGCTGGCCGGTGGTGCCGGAGGTGTAGAGGATGACCGCGGTGTCGTCCTCGTCGGTGGCGACGGTCTCGAACGTCGGCGCCTGCGAACCGATGGCCTGGAAGAGGGTGGTGGTGCCCTCGATCGGCGAGGCCGCGGCCGGGTCGGCGGTGATCATGAAGAAGTGCTCGCAACCCTCGGTGGCGGTGAAGCCCTCGTGGCCGGCCTCACCGATCGGCAGCTCGGGGGTGCCCTGGAAGCAGAACAGCGCCTTCGCCTCGGAGTCGGCGAGGTGGTAGGCGACCTCGCGACCCTTGAGGAGCACGTTGAGCGGCACGACGGCCGCGCCGGCCTTGAGGATGCCGTAGTAGACGATCGAGAAGTACGGCAGGTTCGGGCACGACAGGGCGACCTTGTCGCCGTGGCCGATGCCGCGCTCGGCGAGCGCGCCGGCGACCTGGTTGGCCAGGGTGTTGACGGTCGCGTAGTTCAGGCGCGTGTCGCCGAAGACGATGGCGTCACGCTCGGGGTACGTCGCAGCGCTGGTCTCGAGCAGGCTCGCGAGGTTGTAGCTGGTCACAGGTGGCCTCCGTCACGTCGGGTTCGGCGCCAACCTACCGACCGGTCACCAACGCGGGCAGTGCTGCCGTCCAAAGATCGGTGCTGGTGCTGGATCCCGCCACAGCGACGACCTGTCGCGCCCTGCGTCAGCGGCTCCGGGACCCCAGGATCTGCGCGGCCTTCTTGAGGTCGGCGCGCACCGGCAGCACCGAGGCGTACGACGCCAGCAGCCCGATCCCGCGCACCGGCCCGGACCCGGTGATGCGGAAGCGGAACCGCACGTCGCACCCGGTCCCGGTCGGGACGAACTCCAGGTCCAGGGCGGCCGTCACGGCCTTCCAGGTGCCGTCCTCGGACCACTGGCGCGGCCGGTCGTAGGAGGTGGTGCGCATCGCCGGGCGCAGCCCGGGCTTGGTGACGTCGGTCCAGGTCTGGCCGACCCCGACCTCCCCGGCGACGTCCTCGACGGCGGCGAGGCTGGACTGCCACTGGGGGCGGTTGGCCGGGTCGACGAGGTAGTCGAAGGCCACCTCGGCCGGCACGGGGAACGGCACGGTGCCGCCGACGGTGCGCATCGTCGTACCCGCGCTCAGAAGCTCTGGCCGGTGAGGCGCTCGTAGGCCTCGATGTAGCGCGACCGGGTGCGCTCGACGACCTCGGCCGGCAGCGCGGGCGGCGCCTCCCCGGACGCCTTGTCCCAACCGGACTCGGGCGACAGCGCCCAGTTGCGCACGATCTGCTTGTCGTAGGAGGGCTGGGTGCGGCCGGGCTCGTAGTCGTCGGCCGGCCAGAAGCGGCTGGAGTCGGGGGTGAGCACCTCGTCGCCGAGGACGATGGCCCCGTCCGACCTCCGCCCGAACTCCAGCTTCGTGTCGGCCAGCAGGATGCCGCGCTCGCGGGCCAGCGACTCGGCTCGGGCGTAGACCTGCAGCGTCAGGTCGCGCAGGGTGGCCGCGTCGTCGGCACCGATGGTCGCCACGACGGCGTCGTAGGAGACGTTCTCGTCGTGGTCGCCGAGCTCGGCCTTCGTGGCGGGGGTGAAGATCGGCTGCTCGAGGCGGCTGCCGTCGACCAGGCCGCCGGGCAAGGGGACGCCGCAGACCTCGCCGGTGGCGCGGTAGTCGATCAGGCCGGAGCCGGTGAGGTAGCCGCGGGCGACGCACTCGACCGGGAACATGTCGAGCTTCTCGCAGATCACCGCGCGGCCGCGGACGGCCTCGGGCACGTCGGTGGACACCACGTGGTGCGGCACCAGGTCGGCGAGCTGCTCGAACCACCACAGCGACATCCGGGTCAGGATCTCGCCCTTGTCGGGGATCGTCGTGTCGAGCACGAAGTCGAAGATCGAGAGACGGTCGCTGGCGACCATGAGGAAGCGGCCGGCGTGCTCACCCTCGGTGACCTCGTAGAGGTCACGCACCTTGCCGGAGTGGACGTGCCGGGTGCCGGCGATCGCGGGAGCGGGCGGGATGTTCAGGTCGGCCACGGCCCCAGCCTAGGGCCGCCGCGGGCGAGTCTGATCAGCGGCGCCAGGGCGGCGGCTGCCCCTGGAGGAACCACTCCATCCGCCGCGTGATCCACGGCAGCGCGAAGTACGTCATCGTCGGCGTCATCACCGCGATGACCAGGAAGACCCGCAGCAGCAGCGTCAGGTCGTTGACCCCGACCTCGCCGGCCAGCCAGTTGACCAGCACCGACAGCGGGTAGAAGACGAGGAAGATGGTCACCGCCTGCTTCCACCGCGGCGGCGCCTTCGTGCCCACGCGGAGGTCACGGATGTCGCGGGAGTGCGGCTCGTCGAACCAGCCCTCGATGCCGGTACGCCGCTCCACCCGGCTCTCCACGACGCCCAGCCCGGCCGCGGAGTCGCGCCACCACTGTCGCTGCGGGGAGTCCTCCCACGCCTGGAGCGACTCGGCGTCGGCGAACCGGTAGAGCATGTGCCACGTCTCGGAGTCGGCCTCCGGCCGGACCCACCCGGCGCCGAGGAACCCCGGGAAGCGCTGGGCCAGCGCCGTACCCGCCTGCAGCCAGCTGGTCATCTCGACCTCGCGGCCGGGGTCGAGGTGCCGGGTGATGCTCACGGTGACGGGGGTGGACATGCCTCCTATGGTCGCGGCACCGCTCCCCGTCCGCCACGTCGGTCGGTTCGTCGCCCTCCCCCGAGTGGCCGCCGCCACGCCTCATCACTCCGGACCCGGGTGGGTGTTGGGCGCGGGGAGAGGCTGGGGGTCGTGGTCGAGCAGCAGGCGCAGCCCGCGACGGGCGAGGACGCGGCGGGGCAGCGGGGGACGGCGTACGAGCCGGACCCGCGGCGCTGGCGCATCCTCGCGGTGTCGCTGGTCGTCGGCTTCATGTCGCTGCTCGACGTCACGATCGTCAACGTCGCGATCCCCTCGATGCAGTCGGGGCTGGACACGTCGGCGGCCGCGGTGCAGTGGGTGGTGTCGGGGTACGCGCTGAGCTTCGGGCTGGTGCTCGTGATCGGCGGGCGGCTCGGCGACGCGTTCGGGCGACGGCGGCTGATGCTGGTCGGCCTGACCGGGTTCGTGGTCTCCAGCGCGCTCGTCGGGATCGCCCCGGGCATCGAGCTCGTGGTGGCCGCGAGGCTGCTCCAGGGCATCAGCGCCGGGCTGCTGACCCCGCAGAACTCCGGGCTCATCCAGACGCTCTTCCGGGGCGCGGAGCGGGGACGGGCCTTCGGCCTCTTCGGCTTCGTCGTCTCGATCTCGTCCGCGCTCGGCCCCGTGCTCGGCGGGCTGATCATCACCCTGGCGGGCAGCGAGGACGGCTGGCGCTGGATCTTCTGGGTCAACGTGCCCGTCGGACTGGTGGCGCTCGTGCTGGTCGCCCGGATCGTCCCGTCCGAGGTCTCCTCCGAGGGCGACGACCCCAGGCTCGACCTGGTCGGCGCGCTCCTGCTCGGCCTGACGGTGCTGTGCGTGATCTACCCGCTGGTGAGCCTGGAGGGTGGCGGGTACCGCTGGCTGGTCCTGCTCGCGGCGGTGCCGGCGCTGGGGTGGGGGTTCGTGCGGTGGGAGCGCCGGGTGGTGGCGCGGGGCGGTGCGCCGCTGCTCGACGTCGGCCTGCTCCGGCGTACCCCCGGGTTCGCCGAGGGCATCGCGGTCGGCAGCCTGTACTTCACCGGCTTCACCGGCCTGGTGCTCGTCCTCGCCATCCACCTGCAGGCCGAGCTGGGGCTGGGGCCGCTGGCGGCGGGCGCGGTGCTGACCGGGTTCGCCGGCGGCTCGGCGATCTCCTCGCCGCTCGCCGGGCGGGTGGTCAACCGCGTCGGGCGCCCGCTGACCGTCGCCGCGCTCGTCGTGGTGCTGCTGTCGGTGATCGCGCTCGCCGTGGTGCTGCCCGGGCAGGACGGCGCCGGCATCGGGTGGGTGCTCACCCCGCTGCTGTTCGTGGCAGGGCTCGGCGGCGGGGCGGTCATCTCGCCCAACATCACCCTCACCCTCGACGAGGTCCCGCCGCGGATGGGCGGCGCCGCGGGCGGCGCACTGCAGACCGGCCAACGCATCGGCTCGGCGCTCGGCACCGCCGCGGGCGTCACCGCCTACACCGTCGTCGCCGCGTCGTACGACGCTGCCGCCGGCCTGCGCGCGGCGCTGGTCGTGGCCGCGCTGATGGTCGCCGCTTCGCTGGCCGTCGCGGTCCGCTCGTTGCGGTCGTGACCTCTGCTCGCTCGTAGCCGGACGGACCGAACGGGACCAGTCCGGCCTGCCCACGCGGGCGTGAGTGACCGATGACGTCGTTGGGTCCGTGCGGCTACGACCCGCCTGGATCAGCCGGTGTTGCGCAGCCCGGCGGCGATGCCGTTGATCGTCAGCGACAGCGCGCGCTGGACGTCCTCGGGCGCCGAGGCGTCCGGGTCGTCGCCGACGGCCTCGCGGGAGCGGGCCAGCATCGAGACCTGGAGCGCGTGCAGCGGCGCGAGGTAGTGGTCGCGCAGCTCGAGGGTGCGGCGCAGCACGGGCGCCTGCTCCAGCAGCGCGGACTGGCCGGTCACGCGCAGCACCTCCTCCACGGTGCGCTCGTGCTCGGCGCGGATGACGTCGAAGATGCCGGCCGCCTCGTCGGGCACGAGGGTGCGGACGTAGCGACCGGCGATGTCGAGGTCGGTCTTGGTGAGCGTCATCTGCACGTTGGAGAGGAAGGTGCGGAAGAAGTTCCAGGAGCCGTACATCTCCTGCAGCGTCTCCAGCCGGCCGTCCTCACGAGCGGCCGCGAGGCCGGAGCCGACCCCGAACCAGCCGGGCAGGATGATCCGCGACTGGGTCCACCCGAAGACCCACGGGATCGCGCGCAGGTCGTCGAGGCCGCCGGCGCCTCCGGGGCGCTTGGACGGGCGGGAGCCGATGTTCATCTTGCCGAGCTCGTCGACGGGAGTGGCGGTCACGAAGAACGGCACCAGCGCCTCGTCGCGCACCAGCCCGCGGTAGGCGGTCTGGCCGTTCCCGGCGACCAGGTCCATCGTGCCGTTCCAGTCGTCGAGGACCTCCTGAGGCAGCAGCGAGGTGCGGTGCAGCACCGACGCCTCGACCACGGCGGCGAGCGCGCCCTCGAGGTTGTAGCGACCGAGCTCGGGCAGGAGGTACTTGTCGGAGATGACCTCGCCCTGCTCGGTCACCTTGATCGGCCCGTCGAGCGAGCCGTAGGGCTGGGACAGGATCGCCTCCGCCGTCGGGCCGCCGCCGCGCCCGACCGAGCCACCGCGGCCGTGGAAGAGCCGCAGCCGCACCCCGTGCTCGCGGGCGATGTCGCGCAGCGCGCGCTGCGCGCGGTGGATCTGCCACTGCGAGGCGGCGATGCCGGCGTCCTTGGAGGAGTCGGAGTAGCCGAGCATGATCTCCTGCACGTCGCCGCGGGCGGCGACCACGCGACGGTACGCCGGGTCCGAGAGCAGCCGCTCGAGCAGCGGCCCCGCCACCTCGAGCTCGGCGACGGTCTCGAAGAGCGGGGCGAACCCGATCCGCGCGACGGCCTCCTCCCCCTCCGCACCGGTGTCGACCAGCCCGGCCTCGCGGGCCAGCACCACGACCGCGAACAGGTCGTCGACGTCGTGGGCCATCGACACGATGTAGGTCTCGACGACGTCGGGACCGTAGGTGTCCAGGGCCGTGCGCAGGGTCTGCATCAGCTCCAGGCTGGCGGCGGCCTGGCCGTCACCCAGCGGGTGCCCGGCGCCGACGAGCGGGCGCCGACCCGCCATCTCCCGCGAGAGCAGCTCGATGCGCTGCTCACGGTCGAGGTCGGCGTACGGCACGTCGAGCTCGCCGGTGCGGTCGAAGAGCTCCGCGAGGGCGTCGTGGTGCTTGCCGCTGTGCTCGCGCACGTCGAGGGTCGCCATGCCGAGGCCGGTCGCGGTGGCGGTGCGGATCATCCGCAGGATCGCGCCGTTGCCGGTGAGGGTGTCGCCGTCGGCGAGCATCGAGTCGCGCACGAGCGTGAGGTCGCGCAGCAGTTCGGCGAACCCGAGGTAGTCGCGGCCGGGCTCGTGGGCGGTGCCGTTCGCGAGCCGGTCGCGGGTGCGCTGGAGGCGGACGCGGACGAAGCTCAGCTTGAGGCGGTAGGGCTCCTCGGCGTTGAGCCGCTTGATCGTGGAGTAGGTGATCGGCAGCGCCTCGGCGTCAGCGGCCAGCGACTCCTGCAGCTCCTCGGTCACGTCCACGACGCGGGTCGAGGCGCTCATCTCGGTGAGCAGCTCCTCGACCTGGCGGACCAGCTCGCGCAGCCCGAAGTCGTGCTGCAGGCCGAGCACCTCGAGCGTGACCTCGGGGGTGACGAACGGGTTGCCGTCGCGGTCGCCGCCGGCCCAGGTGCCGAAGCGGAGCGGCCGCGCGTCGGCGGGCAGCTCGACGCCGACGGTGCCGAGCTGGTGCTGCAGCTCCTCCATCAGCCCGGGGATGACGTGCTGGGCGATCTGGGCGAGGTAGTAGAGCGCGGTGCGCGCCTCGTCGGTGGGCTGCGGCTTGGCGATGCGCAGCTCGTCGGTCTGCCACAGCAGGTCGACCAGCTCGGCGAGGCGCCGCTCGGTGCGCGCGTCGTCTCCGGGGCGACGGCGGGGGTCCTCGGCGGCGGCGATCGTCGCGGCGACCTTGCGCAGCAGCCGCAGCACGGTGCGGCGGGTGGACTCGGTGGGGTGGGCGGTGAAGACGGGGCGGTACTCCACCCGGCCGAGCACCTCGGTCAGCAGCTCCGGGCTCAGGCTGCCCTCGTCGAGCGCCTCACGGATGCGACCGGTCGTCGCGGCCAACGGCCCCTCGCCGTCCTCGGTCACCTCCTGCCAGCGGTGCAGCTGCTCGGTGACGTTGACGAGCTGGAAGTACGCCGTGAACGCGCGCGCCAGGGTCACGGCCGTCGCGTCGTCCTGCTCGCTGAGCAGCGCGTGCAGGTCGCCGTCGTCGGGGTCGCGCGAGAGCTCGCGGACCTGCTCGACCAGCGCGAGGGTCTCCGGGCCCTGGTGCCGGCTGATCGCCTCACCGAGCAGTCGGCCGAGCTGGCGCACCGACGCCCGCAGCGAGGCGTGCTGCTCGTCGGAGGACACGCCCCCCGCGAACGCCGACACCCGGGGCTCGCGGCGGTCGGCCTCGATGAGGTCGGCGGTCTCCGGCGTACGGGTCTCCTCAGCCATGCGGACCAGTCAACACGTCGGATGTTTCACCCGGGTGAGGTGTCCGCCGCAGCGAGCGGGAGCGGCGCGAGTGGGCGGCCGGCCGACAAACCCGGCAGCGACGTCAGAGGATCGCGCCGGGCGAGTACGCCGCAGCCGCCGGGTGCCGCTCGCACAGCGCCTCCACGGCCCGGACGACCGCCTGCACCTGCGCGACGGCCGCACCGGTGAAGCTGATCGGCTCCGCGACCAGCGCCTCCAGCTGCGCCTGGGTGAGCCCGAGCCGCTCGTCGGCGGCGAGCTTGGCGAAGACGTCGTTCTCGGCCTGGCCCTGGCGCATCGAGAGCGCGGTGCCGACCGCGGCCTCCTTGATCGCCTCGTGGGCGGTCTCGCGGCCGACGCCGTTGCGCACCGCGCTCATCAGCACCTTGGTGGTGGCCAGGAACGGCAGGTAGCGGTCGAGCTCGCGCTGGATCACGGCCGGGAACGCGCCGAACTCGTCGAGCACGGTGAGGAAGGTCTGGAACAGCCCGTCGACGGCGAAGAACGCGTCGGGCAGCGCGACGCGGCGTACGACGGAGCAGGACACGTCGCCCTCGTTCCACTGGTCGCCGGCCAGCTCGCCCACCATCGAGAGGTAGCCGCGGGTGACGACGGCCAGGCCGTTGACGCGCTCGCAGGAGCGGGTGTTCATCTTGTGCGGCATCGCCGAGGAGCCGACCTGCCCCTCCTTGAAGCCCTCGGTGACGATCTCGTTGCCGGCCATCAGCCGGATCGTGGTCGCGAGGTTCGAGGGGCCGGCGGTCAGCTGGACCAGCGCGGAGAGCACGTCGAAGTCGAGGCTGCGCGGGTAGACCTGCCCGACGCTGGTCAGCACCCGCTCGAAGCCGAGGTGGGCGGCGACGCGCTGCTCGAGGTCGGCGAGCTTGTCGGCGTCGCCGTCGAGGAGGTCGAGCATGTCCTGGGCGGTGCCCATCGGGCCCTTGATGCCGCGCAGCGGGTAGCGGGCGAGGAGGTCCTCGACGCGCTCGACGGAGACCAGCATCTCGTCGGCGGCGGTCGCGAACCGCTTGCCCAGCGTCGTCGCCTGCGCGGCGACGTTGTGGGAGCGGCCGGCCATCACGGTGGTCTCGTGCTCGGCGGCGAGGCGGCCGAGCCGGGCCAGGGTGGCGACGGCGCGGTCGCGCAGGAGGGCGAGGGACTGCTTGACCTGCAGCTGCTCGACGTTCTCGGTGAGGTCGCGGCTGGTCATGCCCTTGTGGATGTGCTCGTGGCCGGCGAGGGCGCAGAACTCCTCGATGCGCGCCTTCACGTCGTGGCGGGTGATCCGCTCACGCGCGGCGATCGAGTCGAGGTCGACGGCCTCCTCGCCGCGGGCCACGACCGCCTCGTAGGCCTCGACGACGCCCTCGGGCACCTCGATGCCGAGGTCCTTCTGGGCCTTCAGCACCGCGACCCAGAGCTGGCGCTCCAGGACGATCTTGTGCTCGGGCGACCAGATCTCGGCCAGGTCGGCGGCGGCGTAGCGGGTGGCGAGGACGTTGGGGACGGTCACGGCGGCCATTGTCGCGCGTCCGCCCCTGCGGGGCACATCGTGGTCCGGGGCGGGGACCGGGGCGGGGACCGGGAAGGTTCGACTGATGTCCGTCAGG
>Ga0208056_100152_pt1 | contig 19711 bp, 22 predicted proteins | sample DeeseametaMP2052_FD_184178 | JGI IMG/M metagenome (GOLD analysis project Ga0208056, IMG submission 184178) | Marine microbial communities from the Deep Pacific Ocean - MP2052 (SPAdes) | ecosystem: Environmental > Aquatic > Marine > Oceanic | place: West of Cabo San Lucas, Mexico, North Pacific...
CGGCCAGCAGGGCCATCCGCATCGCGCGGGCCCGTCCGATCGAGGCCGCGACGGTCGCCGACGTGCCGCCGTCGGGCATGAAGCCGATCCGCGTGAACGCCAGCATGTACGACGACGACTCGGCCGCCACGACGATGTCGCACGCCAGGGCGATCCCGCAGCCGACGCCGGCAGCCACCCCGTTGACCGCGGCGAGCACCGGTCGGTCGCACGCGACGATGGCCCGGATGATCCGGTTGGTGACGTCCATCGCCCGCACGTCGAACTTCTCGTGGGCGTCCTCGCCGGAGATGTCGGCGCCGGCGTTGAAGGCCGCCCCGACGCCGGTGAGCACCACCACGCGTACGTCGTCGCGCGCCGGCACGGACTCCAGCAGGTCCGCCAGCGCGAGGGCGATCTCGCCGGAGAGTGCGTTGAAGACCTCCGGGCGGTTGAAGGTCAGGCGCAGCACCCCCTGCTCGAGCGAGACGTCGAGGCCGGGCACGGGGTCAGTGCTGTGGGTCATGCGGCGACCCTAGTGCCACGTCCCGGACCTTCTTGGGCGCTCCGCGCCCCCATGGCACGCACCTCGCTGCGTTGCCGGCGCTTGCGAGAGGACCGGCTATGGCGGCGCGCCGGCGCCTTGCGATGCACGCACCCTGAGAACGCCCACCGCGCAACAACGTCCGGGACGCGACACTAGGAGATACGCACCGTCGGCAGCACCGGCTCGCCGCGCAGGAGGGCCCGCGACGCCAGCGGCAGCGCGTCGCGCGAGCGGGCGTGCCGCTCCCGCGCGGCGTCCAGCGGCTCCCGTCCGACGACCTCGCCTCCGCGCACCAGCGGCACCAGCAGGTCGCGCTCCCCGTCGGCGAGCGGAGGAGTGGCGCCGGTCCCGACCACCTCCTCGGTCGCGACGCCGTTCGCGTCGTGCCGGCGCCGGGCCCAGTGCCGCCCCGGCCACGACTCCTTGGCGCTGCTGCGCTTGGCGACGCCCACCAGCTCGCCGTCCGCGTCCTCCCGGGCGACCAGCTTGTAGACCAGCCCCACCGTGGGGTGGCCGCTGCCCACGACCAGCTGCGTGCCGACGCCGTACCCGTCCACCGGCGCCGACCGCAGCGCGGCGATCGCGTGCTCGTCGAGGTCGGAGGTCACGAGGATGCGGGTGTCCCGGGCGCCCAGCGCGTCGAGCTGGGCACGCACCTGGTGGGCCAGGTCGCCGAGGTCGCCGGAGTCCAGCCGCACCGCGCCCAGGTCGGGCCCGGCCGCCTCGACACCCAGGCGCACGGCCTCGGCCACGTCGTAGGTGTCCACCAGCAGCGTCGTCCCCGCCCCCAGCGAGCGCACCTGGGCGCGGAACGCGTCCGCCTCGGAGTCGTGGAGCAGCGTGAACGCGTGGGCCGACGTGCCGGTCGTCGGCACCCCGTGCCGCTGCCGGGCGGCGAGGTTGGAGGACCCCGCGAACCCCGCGACGTACGCCGCACGCGCGGCTGCGACCGCGGCCTCCTCGTGCGTGCGCCGCGACCCCATCTCGATGCAGGCCCGGTCCCCGGCGGCCCGCGTCATCCGCGAGGCGGCCGAGGCGATCGCCGAGTCGTGGTTGTAGATCGAGAGCAGCAACGTCTCCAGCAGCACCGCCTCGGCGAACGGCGCCTCCACCACCAGGAGCGGTGAACCCGGGAAGTAGGCCTCGCCCTCGGCGTACCCCCACACGTCGCCGGTGAAGCGCCACCGCGCCAGCCGCTCCAGCGTCACGCCGTCCACCACCTCGGCCAGCACGTCCAGCGTCGGCTCGTCGAAGCGGAAGCGCTCCAGCGCGTCGAGCGCGCGGCCGACCCCGGCCACCACGCCGTAGCGCCGGCCCTCGGGCAGTCGCCGTCCGAACAGCTCGAAGACGCAGCGCCGCTCGGCGGTCCCCGAGGCGAGGGCGGCCTGCAGCATCGTCAGCTCGTAGTGGTCGGTCAGCAGGGCCGTGGACGGTCCGAGGGCGTCGCTCACCCCTAGGACCCTAGGCCTCACGTGGGTGTGTGGAAGCATGGGTGGCGTGACCGCGCCCAGCCCCGTCGAGGTCGAGCCGACCTTCGACACCGACGAGATCGTGAGGCCCGCGACCCCGTGGGTCACGATCGTCTGGAACGACCCGGTCAACCTGATGTCCTACGTCACCTACGTCTTCCGCACCTACTTCGGCTACGACAAGCGCAAGGCCGAGAAGCTGATGATGGAGGTCCACGAGGACGGCCGCTCGGTGGTCTCCTCGGGCTCGCGCGAGGAGATGGAGCGCGACGTGCAGGCGATGCACGAGTACGGCCTCTGGGCCACCATGCAGCGCGAGGACCAGCCGTGAGGGCCGCGTAGTGGGAGCCTTCACCCGCCACCGCCGCAGCGGCGCGGTCATCGCCACGTTCTCCGGGTTCGAGGCCGACCTGCTGCGCTCGCTGGCCTCCCAGATCGTCGAGCTGCTCCACCACGAGGCGGCCGTGCCCGACGACCGCGACCCGCTCGAGGCGCTGATGGACTTCTCCGGCCCGACCACCGCGCCGGAGGACCCGGTGCTCGCGCGGCTCTTCCCCACGGCGTACGCCGACGACGAGGAGGCGGCCGCGGAGTTCCGTCGCTTCACCGAGGGCACCCTGCGCGAGGGCAAGGCGAAGGCAGCGGGCACGATCATCGACACCCTCGAGGACGCCGGCCTGCCCGACGAGCTGCGCGAGGACGGCCTGACCATCGACGTCGAGATGGACGAGCCCACCGCCCAGACCTGGATGCGCTCCTTCGCCGACATCCGGCTCGCGCTGGCGACCCGCCTCGGCGTCGAGGACGGCGACGAGGAGTACTGGTACTCCCTGCCCGACGACGACCCGCGCGCCCAGGCCCACGACATCTACGAGTGGGTCGGCTGGCTGCAGGAGACCCTGGTCGGCGCGCTCAGCTGATCACGCCCGCGGGCGGGCGGACGACGTGCTCCGACGGCGCCCAGCACAGTGAGGTACGCCGCAGCCGACCCGGTCCGGTCTCCGGGCGGATATGGGGTCCGAGCGTCCCGAGCCCTAGTCTGGCGGGCGTGCTGACCATCGACCAGGCGACGTACGACGCGATCGTCGCGCACGCCAAGCGGGACCACCCCGACGAGTGCTGCGGCATCGTGGCGGGCCCCGAGGGCAGCGACCGTCCCGAGCGGCACGTGGAGATGGTCAACGCCGCCGGCAGCCCGACGTTCTACGAGTTCGACTCCACCGAGCTGCTCGAGCTGTACAAGCAGATGTGGGACCGCGACGAGGAGCCGGTGGTGATCTACCACTCGCACACGGCCACCGAGGCCTACCCGAGCCGCACCGACATCGGCCTGGCCAGCGAGCCGGGTGCGCACTACGTGCTCGTCTCCACCCGGGAGCACGGGAATAACGAGGGCCCTGTGGAGTTCAGGTCCTATCGGATCGTCGACGGCGAGGTGACCGAGGAAGAGGTCACCGTCGTCCCCACGCTCGCCTGATCCCTGAGCCTGATCCCTGAGCATCGCGAAGAAGAGGAGCAGCATGTCCATCGAGGTCCGGATCCCCACCATCCTGCGCACCTACACCGGCGGCGAGAAGGCCGTGTCCGGCGAGGGCGGCAGCCTGAGTGCCCTGATCGACGACCTCGAGGCCAAGCACCCCGGCCTCAAGGACCGTCTGGTCGAGGAGAAGAACGGCGCCGACGACCTGCGCCGCTTCGTCAACATCTACATCAACGACGAGGACGTCCGCTTCATGGGCGGCCTCGAGGCCCCGCTCTCCGACGGCGACCAGGTCGTCGTGCTGCCGGCTGTCGCCGGCGGCGCGCGCTGAGCACCTTCCTCTGAGCGCCCGTGCGGTACGACAACCTGCTCGCCTCGGTCGGCGGCACGCCCCTCGTGGGGCTGCCCCGGCTCTCGCCGAGCCCTGACGTCCGCCTATGGGCCAAGCTCGAGGACCGCAACCCGACCGGCTCCATCAAGGACCGGCCGGCGCTGCGGATGATCGAGGAGGCCGAGAAGGACGGCACCCTGCGTCCCGGGTGCACGATCCTCGAGCCGACCTCCGGCAACACCGGCATCTCGCTGGCGATGGCGGCCAAGCTCAAGGGCTACCGCATCGTGTGCGTGATGCCGGAGAACACCTCCGAGGAGCGGCGCCAGCTGCTGCGGATGTGGGGCGCCGAGATCGTCTCCAGCCCGGCGGCCGGCGGCTCCAACGAGGCCGTGCGCGTCGCCAAGCGGGTCTCCGAGGAGCACCCCGACTGGGTGATGCTCTACCAGTACGGCAACGCCGCCAACGCCCTCGCGCACGAGGAGGGCACCGGCCCCGAGCTGCTCGAGGACCTGCCCTCGATCACCCACTTCGTGGCCGGCCTCGGCACCACCGGCACGCTGATGGGCGTCAGCCGCTACTTCCGTCGCGCCAGGCCCGAGGTCAAGATCGTGGCCGCCGAGCCGCGCTACGGCGAGCTCGTCTACGGCCTGCGCAACCTCGACGAGGGCTTCGTCCCCGAGCTGTACGACGCCTCGTTGATCGACTCGCGGTTCTCGGTCGGTCCCCGTGACGCCGTGCGGCGGGTCCGCGAGCTGCTCGAGCTCGAGGGCATCTTCGCCGGTGTCTCCACCGGCGCGATCCTGCACGCCGCGATGGGACAGGCCGCCAAGGCTGTCAAGGCGGGCGAGTCGGCTGACATAGCCTTCGTCGTGTGCGACGGCGGCTGGAAGTACCTCTCGACCGGGGCCTACGAGGGCACCGTGGACGAGGCCGAGGACCGGCTCGAAGGGCAGCTCTGGGCCTAGGCCCTGCCCTGAGCCTCGCGCTCGTTCTCCTCACGCTCATGCCGGTGGCCCCGGCAGCCGCGGAGGATCCCCTCCCACCGGTGTTCTCGACGAGCCCGCCCGTCGTGACGGGCGAGGCGACCTTCGGCGAGACCCTCACCGCCTCGACCGGCGAGTGGGAGACCGACGAGCCGGACGAGCCGCTGACCCACACCTACCGCTGGTTCCGCGACGGCGAGCCGGTCCGCGGGGCCCGCGAGGCGACCTACACCCTCGACCTCGACGACCTGCGGCACCGCCTGCAGGTCGAGGTGACGGCCACCGACGCCGACGGCTACGCCGAGACGGCCCTCTCCGAGCCGACCGACAAGGTCGGTCGCGCCCGGCTGGTGCTGCGCGGCGACCCGAAGGTCCGCGGCGAGCAGCGGTTCACCCGCACGGTCCGGGCCACGCCGGGTCGGTGGCGGACCGAGCCGACGAAGGTGCGCTACCGGTGGCTGCGGGACGGCGAGCGCATCCGGGGCGCGCGCGAGGCGTCGTACCGCATCGGCGTGGCCGACGTCGGCCACCGGCTGCGCGTCGAGGTCGTCGCCACCGCCCCCGGGCACACCCGCGAGCGCGCGCGCTCCGAGCGGACCGACAAGGTCATGCACCGCGTCGACGTGCAGCGCTCGGTGACCTACAGCGTCGCCACCCGCGGCCCGGTGACCGCGAGCGTGAAGGAGTTCGCGCGCCTGGCGCAGCTGACCTTCGAGGACCCGCGGGGCTGGCGTGGCGGGGGAGTCGCCTTCCGCCGGGTGGCGAAGGGCGGCTCGTTCACGCTGGTGCTGGCGACCGCGGAGCAGGTGCCGTCGTTCTCCTCGCAGTGCTCGTCGCAGTGGTCGTGCCGGGTGGGGCGGTTCGTGGTCATCAACCAGACCCGGTGGCGCCACGCGTCGCCGGCCTGGAACGCGGCCGGGCGCTCGCTGCGCGACTACCGCCACATGGTCGTCAACCACGAGGTCGGGCACTGGCTCGGCCTGGGGCACGCCGGTTGCCCGGGTGCCGGCAGGCCCGCGCCGGTGATGATGCAGCAGTCCAAGGGCCGTGACGGCTGCACGTTCAACCCGTTCCCGACGCTCGCGGAGCAGGGTCGGGTCTGAGGATCTCTGAGACACCTCCTCACGAGGTCGTGACCGGGGAGTAACCACCGTCACACTCGGCCGTTGAGCCGTCGTGCGACTCTCCACGACCCTCGGAACTGCCCTCGCCACCGGCCTCGGTGCCCTGCTGGTGGCGGTGCCCACCGGAGCGGCCCCCTCGGCCGCCGGCGCCGCACCGACGACCGGCGCTCCCGCCGCCTCGGCGCCCGACGTGCGCAGGGCCGAGCGCAAGGCGGCCCGGAAGGCCGACCGCTACCGCGCTGACATCACCTGGACCGAGCACGGCATCCCGCACATCAAGGCCAAGGACTTCGTCGGCCTGGGCTACGGCAGTGGGTACGCCGCTGCGGAGATGAGCCTGTGCACGCTGTTCGACACCCTGGTGACCGGACGCGGCGAGCGGTCGCGGTGGTTCGGCCCGGACGAGGTCTACGACGACCAGGTGACGCTGCGTGCGACCAACCTGCAGGTCGACACCGTCGTCACCGACCTCCACGACCGCAAGGTCGTCGAGGGCCTGCTGAAGGACGAGACCCGCGGACCGGGCCGGCAGGCGCGGCAGATGGTCGACGGCTACGTCGCCGGCATCAACCGCTGGGTCCGCGAGAACAAGGTCACCGACCCCGCGTGCAAGGGCGCGGCGTACGTCAAGCCGAACGTCACCACCCTCGACCTCTGGTACGGCGTCTACCTGGCCAACCTGCTGGCCTCCACCGGTGTGTTCATGGCCGAGATCGCCGACGCCGCGCCCCCGAGCCCGACCGACCCCGGCCTGCCCAACCTCCCGGTGCGCGCCGCCGACGTCGACCGCGACGCGCTGCTGGCCGGGCTGGGCCGTGACCCCGAGCGTCCCTTCGGCTCCAACGCGACCGCCGTCGGCAGCGACAACACCTCCACCGGCAGCGCGATGATCCTCGGCAACCCGCACTTCCCGTGGCGCGGTCGCTACCACTTCACCCAGCAGCACCTGACGATCCCCGGCAAGTACGACGTGGCCGGCGCCTCGCTCATCGGGTCGCCCGCGGTCAACATCGGCTTCAACGACGACGTCGCCTGGTCGCACACGGTGTCCACGGCCTACCGGTTCACCCCCTACGAGTACCTCACGCCGATCGCGGCCAGCCCGACGACGTACCTCACCGACGCCGGCCCCGCCGAGCTCGACCACCGCGAGGTGGAGGTCGTGGTCAAGGGGCAGGACGGCAAGCTCGAGACCGTCACCGAGGACGTCTACCGGACGGCCGAGGGCTACGTGATCGACGCCCCGGACCTGCTGATGCCGTGGGGCCTCGCGAGCCTGTGGGCGATCCGCGACGCGAACGGCGAGCACCTGCGCACCATCGACACGTTCCTCGACATGGGCAAGGCCGAGGATGTGCAGGACCTGCTGCGCCGCCAGGACCGCGCCGCCGGCATGCCGTGGGTCAACACGACGGCCGCCGACCGCAAGGGGCAGGTGCTGTACGCCGACCACTCGGTCGTCCCGCACGTCACCGACGAGATGGCAGCCACCTGCATGACGGTCGTGGGGCGGGTGCTGAACGAGGTGGCGGGCCTTCCCGGCCTCGACGGCACGCGGGCCGGCAGCTCGTGTGCCTGGGGCGCCGACGAGGACGCCTCGCGTCCCGGCATCCTCGGCCCGGAGAACCTGCCGTCGGTCGTCACCCGCGACTGGGTGATGAACGCCAACGACTCCTACTGGACCCCCAACGACGAGGTCCGGCTCGAGGGCTACGACGCGATCATCGGCTGCGAGGACTGCACCCGCACCATGCGCAGCCGCGTCGTGGCGGCGTACGTCGCCGACCGGCTCGCCGCGGGGAAGAAGGAGACCCCGCGCAGCCTGGCCGGGCACCAGCACGAGAACCGCGTCATGGCCGCCGAGGTCATGCGTGAGGACGGCGCGCTCGACGCCGTCTGCGAGGCGACGGGCGAGACCGAGGCCTGCGAGGCGCTCGCGGCCTGGGACGGCCGCTCGGACAAGGGGTCGCGTGGCGTGCACCTCTTCGAGGCTTTCGTCTCCAAGCTGCCCTCGGCGCTGCCCGTGGTCGGCATCAACACCATCTGGACCACCCCGTTCGATCCCAACGACCCGTTCAACACCCCGGCCGGGCTCAACACCGCCGACCCGCAGGTCGTCCAGGCGATGCAGGACGCCATCGACGAGGTGCGTGACGCGGGGGTCGCGTTCGACGCCCGGTGGGGCTCGCTGCAGGTGGCCGGCGACCGTGGAGCGCCGGCGATCCCGCTGGGCGGTGGGCTCGGCGACTCCGCCGGCAACGCCAACGCCCTGAAGTCGTACCTCCCCGAGGAGAACGACGACAGGTACCAGCCGATCACCTATGGCTCCTCGCACATCCAGGCGATCGCGTTCCGCAAGAAGGGTGCACCGATCGCGCGGACGATCCTGACCTACAGCCAGTCCGAGGACCCGACCTCCCGCTTCCACGCCGACCAGACGCGCCTGTTCTCGCAGGAGAAGTGGGTGCGGTTCGCCTGGACCGGCAAGCAGATCCGCAAGGCCCGCATCGGCGTCACCCGCCTGCGCTGAACGATACCGTCCTGCCGAGCCGGCGTACTGATGCGCCGGTTCGGCGGGGTGGGGTGGGTCAGGTGGTGTCGCCGAGGCGGGCGGCGTCCTGGCGGGTCAGGTCCGGGTCGCCACCGGCCAGCATCAGGTCGTCGAGCATCTTGGATGCCTTGGCGAGCGTCTCGGCGACGTAGGCCTTGGTGCGCTCCAGGTCGCCCAGCTCCGCGGCGTACGACGCAGCGGTGAGGCCCTGGACGACGTTGTCGTTGAGCTCGGCGGCCTGGCGCCGAGCCTGCAGCTCCTGGGAGAGCCGCACGGCGGTCTCCTCCTGGGCCTGCTCGGCGCGCACGCGGTCGGTGATGTCGATGCAGGTGCCGCGCATGCGCAGCGGGGTGCCGTTGGCGTCGGTGACGACCTGGCCGTTGGAGGCGAGGTAGCGCAGCTCGCCGTCGGGCCTGAGGATGCGCTCGACCATCTGGTAGGGCTCGCCGGTCGCGTAGGCGTGCTGGTGGACGCCGCGGATCTTCTCCCGGTCATCGGGGTGGATGTGCTGCATGAACACGTCGTAGGAGGCCATGATCTGGCCCGGCTCGTAGCCGTAGATCCGGAACAGCTGGTCGGACCAGGTGTTGGTGTCGGTCTCGATGTGCCAGTCGTAGTCGCCCATGTTCGCGAGCATCTGTGCGTTGTCGACCCGTGCCCTCAGGTCGGCGAGCTCGGCGAGCGCGTCGGCGAGGGTCTGGGGTTCCTCCCTGGTTCCCATGTCCTTCACTGTCCTCCCGGCGCCGCATCCGCGCAGGAGGATGGCCCCCGCAGCCGGTAAAGATTGCGTGAGGTCACCCGCCCGCGTCGGCGGTGAGCACCAGGTCCTGGTCGGTGCCGATGGTCGAGCCGGGGATCGCGCGCAGGCCCAGCAGGCTCAGGGCGAGGTTGGCGACGTCGCCGTTGCGCACCGGCTGGCGGGCCGCGCCGTAGCCGGGGCGCTTGCGGCGGGGCTTCTTGTACGTCGGGTTCAGCGCGTACAGGTCCTCCGCGTCGACTCCGTCGCCCCACGTCAGGAACGGCACCCGGTAGTGCTCGCGCACGGTCGCGTCGGCGTGGCCCGTGCCGGAGCCGCCGTGGTCGGAGGTCAGCACGATCGTCAGGTGCTTGCGCAGCACCGGCTTGCCGGCCACGGTGTCGAGCACGTCGGAGAGCCAGCCGTCCACCGTGCGTACGGCGTCGGCGTACTGGCTCGATGCCCACCCGTGCGCGTGGCCGGCCAGGTCGGGGGCGGCCAGGTGCAGGAAGGTGAGGGTGCGGGTCTCGCGGCGCAGGTCCTTGCGCGCCTTGCGCACCAGGCGTGCGCCGCGGCCGTCGAGGGTGTAGCGGTCCAGCGCCTTCGGCCAGGACCGCTGGAAGAGGGAGAACTTCGACTTGCCGGTGAACAGGGCCGTGGTGCCGCCGGCCCGGTGGACCCGGGCGAAGACCGAGCCGACGTCCTCGCCGGCCGCCTGGTGGACGGTGGTGCCGGGCTGGTCGGTGTTCCAGGTGACGCCGTGACCGCCCCGGGCGGCGTCGATGCGGCGCCCGGTGACCATGCTGGTGTGGTCGGGGAGGGTCTCGGTCTGCTCCACCACAGTGCGGGCGTCGAGGGTGCCCGCGCCCTCCCGGCGCAGCCGGGTCAGCGTCGGGATCTCGGCGGCGTCGAGCTCCTTGAGCACTGAGGACCGCAGCCCGTCGACGCTGATGACCAGGACGCGCCTCTTCGTGTCCAGGGCCTCGGTCCGGCGCTGCTCGACGCCCGGGGCACCGGCCGAGGCGACCGTGGCCGCGCCGCCCGGGCCAGGGAGCGGAGCCAGGACGGCGACCGCGAGCAGCGTGACCAGGAGAGGGGCCAGCAGGGGTGCCAGCAGGAAGGTCGGGGCGGCGCTCCGGCGCGTGGGTCGCGACACGTCCGCGACGCTACCTCGGGTTCGCGGACTAGGGTGAGCCCGTGACGCGCTCGATGACGAGGGACGCCCCGCTGGGCATCTTCGACTCCGGTTTCGGCGGGCTCACGGTCGCGCGCTCGGTGATCGACCAGCTGCCGCACGAGTCGGTCGTCTACGTCGGCGACACCGCCCGCCAGCCCTACGGTCCCAAGCCGATCGGTGAGGTGCGGGAGTACGCCCTGGAGTGCCTCGACCACCTCGTCGAGCAGGGCGTCAAGGCGCTCGTCATCGCCTGCAACTCCGCCTCGGCCGCGATGCTGCGCGACGCGCGCGAGCGCTACGACGTGCCGGTGGTGGAGGTTATCTTCCCTGCGACCCGGCGCGCGGTGCAGGCCACCCGCAACGGCCGGATCGGCGTCATCTGCACCCGCGCCACGGCCGAGTCGATGGCCTACGACGACGCCTTCGCGGCGGCTCCGCACCTGACGCTGCAGACGCAGGTCTGCCCGCGCTTCGTGGAGTTCGTCGAGGCGGGCGTGACCGGCGGCGACGAGCTGCTCGAGGTCGCCCACGAGTACCTCGACCCGCTGGTCGAGGCCGGCGTCGACACCCTCGTGCTCGGCTGCACCCACTACCCGCTGCTCACCGGTGTCATCTCCTACGTCATGGGCGACGGCGTCACGCTGGTCTCCTCGGCCGAGGAGTGCGCCAAGGACGTCTACAAGATGCTGGCGACCACCGACCTGATGCGCGAGGGCGGCGAGGCGACGTACACCTTCCTCACCACGGGCGCGCCGCAGGAGTTCGAGGCGATCGGGCGCCGGTTCCTCGGCCCGGAGATGATCGCGGCCAGCCAGTTCGCGGGAGGCCTGGTGGCAGGAGGGCTGGGATGAGCATGCAGCTGACGATCGTGGGGTGCAGCGGGTCCTACCCGGGCCCGGACTCGCCCGCGTCGTGCTACCTGGTGCAGGCCGAGCACGAGGGCCGCACCTGGAACATCCTGATGGACCTCGGCAACGGCGCGCTGGGAGCGCTGCACCGCTACGTCGACCCCCTCGACATCGACGCGGTGTTCCTCTCGCACCTGCACGCCGACCACTGCATCGACATGACCAGCTACTACGTGCTGCGCAAGTACCACCCCTCCGGCGAGCAGGAGCCGCTGCCGGTGTGGGGGCCGCGGCGCACGGCGCGGCGCCTGGCGCGTGCCTACGACCTGCCGAAGAAGCCGGGCATGCGCGAGGAGTTCGTGTTCCACCGGCTGCGTCCGGAGGAGGACCCGGTCGAGGTCGGGCCGTTCTCGGTGACGCCGTACGCCGTCGACCACCCGGTCGAGGCCTACGCCTTCCGCGTGCAGGTCGGGGATCGGGTGCTGGCCTACAGCGGCGACACCGGCCCCTGCGCGGGGTTCGACGCGGTGGCGCAGGAGGCCGACCTGCTGCTGGCCGAGGCGTCGTTCGTCAGCTCGGCCGACAACCCGCCCTCGCTGCACCTGACCGGTGCCGAGGTGGGGGAGACCGCCTCCCGCGCGGGTGCCGCCCGCGTGGTGCTGACGCACGTGCCGCCCTGGCACGACCCGTTCGACGCGCTGGCCGAGGCGAAGGCGGTCTACGACGGTCCGCTGGAGCTGGCCAGCGCGGGCACGGTCTACGACGTGTGACCGGACCCTGACTTCTCCCTGAGATCCCGGTGACGATCCGGGTTCCGGGATGCTGACGTCGCCGGCGTACGGCAGGGTGAGACCCATGATCACAGTCGAAGGACTCACCAAGACCTACGGAGGGTTCCGCGCGGTCGACGACGTCAGCTTCGTCGCGCAGCCCGGCCGGGTCACCGGCTTCCTGGGGCCCAACGGCGCCGGCAAGACCACCACGATGCGGATCATGGTCGGGCTCACCCCGCCCACCCAGGGTCGCGTCACCATCGGCGGGCACGCCTACCAGGACATCCCCAACCCCGGACGCCACGTGGGCGTCCTGCTCGACGCCTCGGCCCAGCACGCCGGTCGCACCGGGCGCGAGGTGCTGACCATCGGTGCCCGCACCATGGGCCTGCCGGACTCCCGTGTCGACGAGATCCTGGAGATGGTGTCCCTGACCCCGGCCGAGGCCAAGCGTCGGGTGCGCAACTACTCCCTGGGCATGCGGCAGCGGCTCGGGGTGGCGCACGCGCTGCTCGGTGACCCGTCGGTGCTGATCCTCGACGAGCCCGCCAACGGCCTCGACCCCGCCGGCATCCGGTGGATGCGCGGGCTGCTGAAGGGGTACGCCGACAGGGGCGGGACGGTGCTGCTGTCCAGCCACCTCCTGCACGAGGTCGAGCAGATCGCCGACGAGATGATCCTCATCGGGCGCGGACGCATCGTCGCCCAGGGCGACAAGAAGACGCTGCTGTCCGGGCAGGCGGCCTCCTCGCTGGTCACCTCGCTGGACAACGACGCCCTCGCCCGCGCACTCAGCGCGGCCGGGCACTCCGCGTCGCCCGCCGGCGAGGGCCTGCGGGTCGACTGCGAGACCGCCGAGGTCGGTCGCGCCGCGCTGGCTGCCGGCGTCGTCCTCACCGACCTCCGCTCCGGCGCCGCCGGGCTGGAGGACCTCTTCCTCGAACTCACCGCCGACACCCAGCGCGAGGGCCACCCGGCCGCCGCGACCGCCCAGGGAGGCGCCGCATGAGCACCACCACCCCGCCCGTCCAGCCCGCCGCCCCGTCGGGCTCACTGGACATCTCCTCGACCCCGCCGGTGCCCTTCGGGCGCCTGGTCCGGGTCGAGCTCCGCAAGTCCCTCGACACCCGGGCCGGCCGCTGGTTCGCCGGGTCGATCGTCGCGCTGTGCCTGGCGATCGTGCTCATCACGGCGTTCGCCGCACCCGACGCCGCCCAGGACCTCGGCTTCTTCCTGACGGTGTCGGGAAGCACCCTCGGCTACTTCCTGCCGATCCTGCTGATCCTGATGGTCACCAGCGAGTGGAGCCAGCGCACCGGTCTGGTCACCTTCACCCTCGAGCCGCACCGCGCCCGGGTGGTGGGGGCGAAGTTCTGCGCGGGTCTGCTGCTGGGCCTCGGGCTGATCGTCCTGGCCTTCGCCATCGGTGCCCTGGGCAACGTGATCGCCGGGGGCGACTGGGAGGTGGAGACCGGCCTGCTGGTCAACGGCTTCCTCGTCGCCAACCTGATCGGCATCGTGCTGGGCTTCGCGATCGGGATGCTGCTGATGAACAGCCCGGCCGCCATCGTGGCCTACTTCATCTACACGCTGGTGCTGCCGATCGCGGTCGGCATCCTGGGTGCCTTCCAGGAGTGGTTCGCCGACCTGGCGCCGTGGATCGAGTTCAACACCGCCCAGGCCTCGCTGTTCGAGGGCGACGCGGTGCCGACCGGCGAGGAGCTGGGCCAGCTGCTGGTCTCCGGCTTCATCTGGCTGGTGGTGCCCTTCGCCGTCGGCCTCTGGCGGCTGCTGCGCGCCGAGCCGAAGTAGCCGGCCGGCGCCGCTGCGAGGAACTCTTCACCAGCGCGTCGCCGACACGACAGCCACCCACGACCCCAGCGTTCCCGGCCACGGGAGCCTGGGGTCGTGACGCGCTACCTGCGGTTCGCAGCGCTCGGAGACAGCACGACCTACGGCATCGGGGACCCGGTGTCCGCCCAGGTGTCACCCTCGGGGTGGCGCGGCTGGGCCCGGCTCCTGTCCGGCTCGCTGGCCTCGGCGTACGACGTCAGCTTCTGCAACCTCGCGGTCTCCGGCGCCACGTCGCGCTGCGTGGTCGAGGGCCAGCTCGCCGACGCCGTGGCGCACCGACCCGACGTCGCCTCCCTCGTCGTCGGGGTCAACGACACGATGCGCTCGACCTGGGACGTCGCACGGATTCGGGCGGACCTGATGGGTGCCGCCGAGGCCCTGCACGGGACCGGCGCGCTGCTGCTGACCGCCCGCTTCCACGACCACGGCAGGGTCTTCGGGCTGCCCGGCGTGCTGCGGCGACCGCTGGCGGCCCGCATCGAGGCGGTCAACCGGGTCTACGACGAGGTGCACGCGACGTACGGCGGGCTGCGGGTCGACCTCGCGACCTTCCCGGAGGTCCTGGACCGCTCGTTCTGGTCCGTGGACCGGCTGCACCCCTCCGAGCTGGGGCACCGGCTCTTCGCCCGGCACTTCGCCGACCTGCTCGCGGCGGAGGGCTTCGAGTTCGAGCCGGTCTCCGTCGTGCCGGAGGGCGGGGTGACCACCTCGTGGCGCACCGACGTGCGCTGGATGGTCGCCGAGGGCGCGCCCTGGGTGGGGCGTCGGGCACGGGACCTGGGGCCGTGGGCGGTGCGGCTGGCGTGGACCGAGGCCCGCGGTGCGCGTGAGGGTGCGCGTGACGGCGGCCGCGCGGGGGTGCGTGAGCCCGTGGGCGTGCATGTCGGGGCGGGCCAGTAGCCTGCCGGGCATGACGACTCCCCGCGAGGACGGCCGCGCCGACGACGAGCTCCGACCGATCACGATCACCCGCGGGTGGCTCGACCACGCCGCCGGCTCGGTGCTGGTGGAGTTCGGCAAGACCAAGGTGCTGTGCGTCGCCTCTGCCTCCGAGGGCGTCCCGCGCTGGCGCAAGGGCTCCGGCCTGGGCTGGGTGACGGCGGAGTACGCCATGCTCCCCGGCTCCACCCACACCCGCTCGGACCGTGAGTCGGTCAAGGGCCGCATCGGTGGCCGCACCCACGAGATCAGCCGCCTCATCGGCCGCTCGCTGCGCGCGGTCATCGACTACGAGGCCATGGGGGAGAACACCATCCAGCTCGACTGCGACGTGCTCCAGGCCGACGGCGGCACCCGCACCGCAGCGATCACCGGCGCCTACGTCGCGCTGGCCGACGCCTGCGCCTCGCTGGACCGCATGCAGACCCTGACCGGCTCGGTCGCGGCCGTCTCCGTCGGCATCATCGACGGCGTCCCGCGGCTGGACCTCCCCTACGTCGAGGACGTCCGCGCCGAGACCGACATGAACGTCGTGATGACCGGCACCGGCTCCTTCGTCGAGGTGCAGGGCACCGCCGAGGGCGCCGCGTTCTCCCGCAGCGAGCTCGACGCGCTGCTCGGCCTGGCCGAGAAGGGCTGCGCCGACCTCACCCGCCTCCAGCAGGAGGCGCTGGCCCGGTGACCCCTCCGCCGTCCCCGCCGGGCGAGCCGTCCCCGCCGATCGAGCCCGTCGAGACCCGGGTCTTCCTCGCCTCGCGCAACGCCAAGAAGATCGCCGAGATGGAGCGCATCCTGGCCGAGCACGCGCCGGGCGTGCGGGTGCTCGGGCTCGACGACGTGACGGCGTACGACGAGCCCGTCGAGGACGCCCCCGACTTCGTCGGCAACGCGCTGCTCAAGGCCCGCGCCGGCTGGCGCGAGACCGGGCTGCCCTCGGTGGCCGACGACTCGGGTCTCTGCGTGGACGCGCTCAACGGGATGCCGGGGGTGCTCTCGGCCCGCTGGTCGGGCAAGCCCAAGGATGACGCCCGCAACAACCGGCTGCTGCTCGAGCAGCTCGAGGACGTACCCGACGAGCGGCGTACCGCCCACTTCACGTGTGCCGTCGCCCTCGTGACCGGCGAGGGCCCCGACCACGAGGTCGTGGTGACCGGGGAGATGCCGGGTCGGGTGATCCGCGAGGTCCGCGGCGACGGCGGGTTCGGCTACGACGTGCTCTTCGAGGCCGACGAGCGCCCCGGCGTCACGACCGCCGAGCTGTCCCGCGAGGACAAGGACGCCATCTCCCACCGCGGCCACGCGCTGCGTGAGCTCGGGCCCGTGCTGGCCGAGCGTCTGGGCGGCCGCTCGTGAGCCCGCTGGCGCGGGTGCGCTGGCTGGTCGCCCAGGTGCTGCTGCGACTCTCGCGGTGGCGCACCGCCGGCGAGGTGCCGCGCAAGGGGATCCTCGTGGGGTCGCCGCACACCTCCAACTGGGACTGGGTGCTGACCATGCTGCTGGCGTGGGACTCCGGGGTGACGATCCGGCTGCTGGTGAAGAAGGAGTTCTTCAAGGGGCCGATCGGCTGGTTCCTGCTGAAGACCGGGGCCGTCCCGCTCGACCGTGACAACCCCGGCGCCACGATCCGTCAGCTGATCGCCGACGCCGAGACCGACGAGACCTTCCTGCTCGGCATCGCCGCCGAGGGCACCCGGAGCAAGGTCGACTACTGGAAGTCCGGCTTCTACCGGATCTCCCAGCAGACCGGCCTGCCGATCACGCTGGCCTTCCTCGACGGTCCTTCGCGGACCGTCGGATGGGGCCCGACCTTCCCGCTCACCGGTGACGTGCGGACCGACATGGACCGCATCCGCGCGTTCTACGCCGACAAGACCGGCATCCGTCCCGAGCTCGCGGGCACCCCGCGGCTGCGGGAGGAGGACGACGCCTGAGCGCGGTGAGTGCTGAACCGTTCGGAGCGGCGGACCGGTTGATGGCTCACCGCCGAGCGGGCGTGGTTGCGTGAGCGGTGAGTCCTGAACCGTTCGGAGCGGCGGACCGGTTGATGGCTCACCGCCGCCTCGGGCTGGCGCCAGCGGTGGGTCTGCCACCGTTCGGCGCGCGTGAAGGGTTGGCCACTCACCGCTGAGGTGCCGAAGGCGGGAGTCGAACCCGCACGCCCTGGGGCACAGGAACCTAAATCCTGCGTGTCTGCCTGTTCCACCACTCCGGCCGGCCGGAGGACGTGGTCGTCTCCGGCGCCAGGAGTCTAGAGTCCGCGACATGAGCGTGCCGTCGACCCCCGTGGAGGTCCGGGGAGAGGGCGTGCTGCTGCGTGCGCCGCGGGAGAGCGACGCGGACCGGCTGCTGGAGGCGTTCGGCGACTCCGGCACACAGTTGTGGAACCCCGGGCCCCAGGACGGCGACGGGGTGCTCGCGTGGATCGCCGAGCGCGCCGACTGGTCGGCCGGCTCGCACACGTCCTGGCTGATCGCGCAGCCGCACGACGACGACGTGCTGGGCTCGGTGTCGGTCTGGAAGATCGACCTCGACCAGGGCGATGCGGAGGTCGGCTACTGGGTGGCCCCGTGGGGGCGCGGCCGGGGTGTCGCCTCGAGCGCGGTGCGGGCCGCGTCGGCGTACGCCTTCGACGAGCTGGGCCTGGACCGGCTGCACCTGTTCCATGCCATCGAGAACCCCGCCTCGTGCGGAGTTGCACGCAAGGCGGGGTTCCTGCTGGAGGGGACGCTGCGCCAGTCCTACCGGTACGCCGACGGCAGGCGGCACGACGAGCACCTGCACGCCCGGCTCGCGACCGACTGACCCGGCCAGAGCGCCGCCTCGTGTGGCTCAGCGCGCGTCATGGACCGCGCTCGACCACACGAGGCGGACCGATCAGGCGTCGAGACCCAGGTCGCGCCGCAGCTTGGCGACGTGGCCGGTGGCCTTGACGTTGTACTGCGCCAGCTCGACCGCGCCCTGCTCGTCGACGACGAACGTGGAGCGGATGACGCCCTGGACGACCTTGCCGTAGAGCTTCTTCTCACCGAACGCGCCGTAGGCGGTCATGACCGACTTGTCGGGGTCGGAGAGCAGGGTGATGCCCAGCGACTCCTTCTCGCGGAACTTCCCGAGCTTCTCGGGCTTGTCGGGGGAGATGCCGAGCACCTCGTAACCGGCGCCGCGCAGCGACTCCAGCGACTCGGTGAAGTCGCAGGCCTGCTTGGTGCAGCCCGGGGTCATCGCGGCCGGGTAGAAGTACACGATCACCTTGCGGCCACGCAGGCCCGACAGGCTGACCTCGGCGCCGGTGTCGTCGTTCAGGGTGAAGTCGGGGGCGGTGTCGCCGGGGGACAGGCGCGGGGTCTCGCTCACGGTGGGTGCTCCTCCTCGGGATCGGGATGCTGTCGACCCTAGCCAGACCGGACGGGTGGGGCTGCTTCGACCTCAGACCCGTGGCTGCGGTCGGGCATCCGACGGGGTGACGGCACCCGGGGGAGCGGCATTGGTAGCGTGATCGCCGTGACTGCCGACCCCACCGCCCTCGAGCGCGAGATCGAGGAGACCCGCGAGCGCCTGGCGGGGACCATCGACCAGCTCCTGCACCGCGCCAGCCCCAAGACGATCGTCGGCCGCGAGGTGTGGACCATCAAGGCCCACTACGTCGACGTCGAGACCGGGGCCCCGCGCACCGACAACATCTTGAAGTCCGTCGGCGTGGTCGCCGGCGTCGTGGCCGCCTTCGTGCTGGTCCGCAAGATCACCAGCTGAGCCGGGTCGGGTCGCAGATGGCCGACAAGACCCCGATCAAGATGCTGCACGACCGCGTGCTCGTCGAGGTCGACAAGGAGGCGGGCGAGCGCCGCTCCACCGGGGGCATCGTCATCCCCGCCACCGCCGCCATGGGTGGCCGCCGCCTGGCCTGGGCGCGCGTGGTCGCCGTCGGGCCGCATGCACGGGCGGTGCAGAAGGACGACCGCGTGCTCTTCGAGCCCGACGACAAGTCCGAGGTCGAGGTGCACGGCGAGCTGTACGTCGTCATGCGCGAGCGCGACGTCCATGCCGTCGCCGCGGACCGGGTGGGCGACGACGCCACCGGTCTCTACCTCTGAGGCACCTCCCGCCCAGCGGCGTGGTGGCGGGACGCGAACGAGCCCCGGCCGACATCGGTCGACCGGGGCCCGCTCTGCCGCACTCCCTCCCCAGAGGTGCGTCTGGTGCCGCCTCGCTCAGCGGACCTTGACGGTCAGCACGTCGCTGACGTAGTCGCCGGCTGCGAGGCGGTAGCTGAAGGTCCCCTTCTTGCGCTGCTTGGGGTAGGTGACGACGGCGTTGCCGTCCTCGGCGGTGACGGTGCGGATGCTCTTCCAGCCGCGCTTGGCCTTCTTCTGCAGCTCCACGGTGCCGTCCTCGAGGCCGCGGACGACGACGATGTCGCTGCCCACGCGCTGGCCCTTGGAGACCTTGGTGCGGCCGGTGCGGTAGCCCTCGACCACGTCGGGGGCGTCGGTGCCGGTCCCGGTGCCGGGGGTGGCCGGGGTGCCGGGGGTGCGGACGACGGCGTACCCGTTGCGGGTGCCGGTCTCGGGGGAGACCTCACCGAGCGCGCACTCCACAGCGCCCTGCCAGTGGTAGTTGCTGCCGCCGACCTGGGTCCAGGTGACGGTGTACTCGCTGACGCCCGCCGGCCACAGGCGGTGCTGGCTGTAGACGAAGGCGGTCGTGCCGGACCAGGTGCCCTGGTCGAGGTGGTAGTTCAGCGTGACCTGGCCCTGGTCGGTCTCCAGGCGGATGTTGACGTCGTTGGCCTGCCCGGAGGGGATGTTGCTCGGGTAGGCGACCACGAGCCCGTCGCACTGCGGTGCCTCGTAGGTCCAGTCCCAGTCGAAGCTGCCGTTCTTGATCGCCGGCGGGTTCTGGGTGCTCTCGGGCTCGGGG
>Ga0208056_100154_pt1 | contig 19631 bp, 18 predicted proteins | sample DeeseametaMP2052_FD_184178 | JGI IMG/M metagenome (GOLD analysis project Ga0208056, IMG submission 184178) | Marine microbial communities from the Deep Pacific Ocean - MP2052 (SPAdes) | ecosystem: Environmental > Aquatic > Marine > Oceanic | place: West of Cabo San Lucas, Mexico, North Pacific...
GAAACCCAACTCAAAGAGCTAAGTATTAAAGTTTTAGACAAGAAGCAATGATATCTATTTTTTACTCTTTAAATTAATTCTTACATTACTGAGATCAACAAGTTTGTCTTTATAGTTACTTCTTACAAAACCCTTACTTGTTATATCTTTTACTAATTTCAAGAAAGCATCCTCTTCACCATCGCTTGCAATTCTGTCATTCGTAGTTTTGTTAATCGAAGGTGTATGAGCAAGATCTTCTCTACCTAAATAGGATATAGCCAATTCTCTAAAAATATAATCTAGAATAGAAGAAGCATTTAATATTCTGTCATTGCCTTTAATTTCTCCAGATGGTTCAAATTTAGTTTCGATAAAAGCATCAACAAATTCATCCAATGGTACACCGTACTGAAGACCTAATGAGATAGCTATTGCAAAATTATTCATTAAAGCTTTTACAAGCTCTCCCTCTTTGTTCATATCGATAAAAATTTCTCCAACTTTTCCATCATCATACTCACCTGTATGCAAATAAATTTTGTGCTCTCCGATCGAAACTTTTTGGATATAACCTTTTCTTCTATCTGGCATTTTTGATCTATTATTTATCTGTTTGTATAATCTTTGGGTATTAACGTTTTTTCCCTCTAATTCAGTTAAAGTTTGGAATTTGTCTGAATTAGTAATTGTTTCATTAACAATGGACGAAACGTCAGGAATATTTTTTGTAGGTGATTTGCTTGAAGAAACATTTTGGTTTTTTTCATTAACTGCTTTGGTTTTTCTGTTATTTAATCTAACGTCAATTATTTCAACCTTACCATCCTTACGATTTTCGAGTTCAGAAAGCTTTTTTTCATTTAGTTCTTCGAGTTTATGAATAATTTTAAATGTGCATGTATAAAAGGTTTCAACTAAATACTTCGACATAAGTTTTATCTCCTAAATTTAATTATTTATATATATATTGTGAGCATTTATATGCTATATACAAAATCTATTGTAAGTCTAATAAATTTTTTACAATTTTTAATTGTGTGGATTTTTACACTTGAATAGTAAATACAATCAAAAACAAAAAAAAAGAAAAATTTTGTGATTAGTTTTATTAAACAAATATTTACCTGGTGGCATCGTCAAACTGTTGGTACTTTTATTTATACTTTGTTTACTGGGAAATTGGTCGGCAAAGATGAATTTGGTAACAAATACTATTCTAATTCCAAAGGAAAAAGATGGGTGATTTATACAAATAGAGTTGAGGCGTCAAAAATTCCACCAGAGTGGCATTTATGGATACATTTTTTAACAAATAATAAACCATCTAGTAATCCAATTAAGTTTAAGTGGCAAAAGAAACACGAAGAAAATTTAACAGGAACAACAAAGGCTCACAAACCGGATGGTTCGTTAACTTTTGATTCGAAAAAAAATATGAAAAAATATGAAACTTGGAAATTTTAAATTTTTTTGTTTACTTTTTATTTTGACAAATACTGTCTTTGTTTTAGCAGAAGATAAAATTGAATCGGTTCCATTAATAAATTTAGAAGAATTATCTCCAACTTTTGAAGAAGATAAAACTGAACTAGAAAAAATAAAAGATAAAAATATTACTTTAAATAAAAGCGACGATATTTCTAGTGAACCCAAATCTTTGAAAGATGATAAAGTTTATATTAATTTAACAGCTTTAGACAAAATAACTGCTAAAACATCTTCGATTAAATTAGCCATTGGCGATAAAAAAATTTTTGGTTCATTAGAAATTCAAGCTTTGAAATGTCAACTTTCTGAAAGTAGTGACACTTCGGATGCAGTTGCGTATATACAAGTTAAAGATTTATCCGCTAAGGACAATAATCAGGTTTTTTTATTTAATGGTTGGACGTTTGCATCTAGTCCCACTCTACAATCAATCGACCACCCAATTTATGATTTATGGATTACTAGTTGTGACAATATCTAATAAAACGATTCATTAGCTAACCAATTTACATCAAAGTCAGAATTAATAAATTTTTTATGATTTAATATTTTTTTATGCAATTCTATTGTAGTAGTGATGCCCTCAAGCACAAATTCATCTAGTGATCTTTGAAGTCTTTGTATGGCTTCAGTTCTGTTCCTACCTTGGCAAATGAGTTTACAAATTAAACTGTCATAGTGTGGAGTGATCTTGCAACCCTGAAATATTGCGCCGTCTACTCTAGTTCTAAAACCCGCAGGTAGATGGCAAACATCAATAGTTCCAGGGCTTGGTTGAAAGTTTTTGCTAGGATCTTCTGCATTTATTCTACATTCTATAACATGACCCCTAAAGTTTATATCGGACTGTTTTAATGCCGTTTTCCCTGTTGAGGCTATTTTTATTTGTTCCTTAACAATATCTATTCCAGCGATTATTTCCGAAACGGGGTGTTCAACTTGAATTCTAGTGTTCATCTCCAAGAAAAAAAATTTTCCATTATTATAGATATACTCAACTGTACCTGCCCCCTCATAGTTAAGTTTGCTAACCATTTCTATGGTTTTATTTAATAGATCTTGCCTTGTACTTTCATTTAATACTGGGCTTGGAGATTCTTCGATAAGTTTTTGATGTTTTCGTTGTACGGTGCAGTCTCTTTCACCTAAATGTATGGTGGTAGTTTTATCTGATAAAATTTGTACTTCTATATGTCTAGGTTTTTCAAAAAATTTTTCAATATATATTTCATCATTCCCAAAATATTTTTTTGCTTCTAGTTTAGTTGAGGAAAGAGAATCATTTAACTCATTTTCATTTTTTACAAGTTTCATTCCTTTTCCACCTCCACCAGCAGAAGCTTTAATTAAAATGGGATATCCTATACTTGAACAAATTTTTTTTGCCTCTTCTAACGAATTAATATTTCCATCAGATCCTTCAATAACGGGAAGACCAAATTTTTTTGCAATCCTTTTTGCTTCAATTTTATTTCCCATCTTTTTCATTATTTCTGCACTGGGGCCAATAAATTTTATATTACTTTTGTTAACTATTTCTGCAAAATGGTAATTTTCTGAAAGAAAGCCATATCCAGGATGAACAGCATCAGCGCCAGTTACATCAACGGCAGTCATAATTGCTGCTATATTCAAATAGCTATTTTGTGGTTTGTGTGATCCTATGCAAATACTTTCTTCTGCTAATCTCACATGCATTGCATCTTTATCCACATCAGAGTGAATGGCAACCGTTGGTATATTTAGTTCTTTGCATGCTCTAATTATACGAACCGCAATTTCACCGCGGTTAGCAATTAAAATTTTTTTAAACACTATTTAATTGAAATAAGAGGTTGTCCAAATTCTACAGGCTCTCCGTCTTTTATCAGAACTTCACTAACTACTCCATCTTGAGTTGAGGGAACATGATTCATCGTCTTCATAGCTTCAATAATCATGATGGTTTGTCCTTTTTTTATTTTTTGTCCAATTTCCACGAATTTTTTTGCTCCCGGTTCTGGAGCTAGGTAAGCTGTGCCTACAATTGGAGAGGTTATGTGCATACCCGCACTTTTAATTATAGATTTTTTTTTTTCTGTTTCGGCAGATATTACGCCTGGGCTATTTATAGATCGGGAAACCTTTACTTTTGTTGTACCTTCAGAGTACTCAATTTCACTGAGATTAAATTCCTTTAAATAACCTACAAGCTCTTCAATAATTTTTTTATTTATTTTCATTTTGTTGTCTAAGAAGTTCCTTCATAGAGTCTAATGCCATAATATATCCATTCACACCAAATCCACAAATAATTCCTTTTGCGGCTTTGCTTATTAAGGATTTACTTCTAAATTCTTCTCGATTGTAAATGTTTGTTATATGAACTTCGATAACAGGCAATTTAACAGCTAAAAGGGCATCCAAAATTGCAACTGAAGTATGAGTGTATCCCGCTGCATTAATTATTATTCCATCAAAGATACCTTTTGCCTTTTGTATTATTGTGACAATTTCGCCTTCTATATTAGATTGTTCAAATTCTATTTCAACATGGATTGATTTTGAATGTGACTCACATTTTTTCCTAACCGTTTCAAGAGTGTCATTTCCATATTTTGATTTTTCTCTATCACCAAGAAGATTTAAATTAGGTCCATTTATAATTAGTATTTTTTTTGTCATTTAAATTCTAATAAGATAAAGTATTTGTAATGAATAACTTAAATGTGGCAAAAATACAATTAAACGGAAGTCCATACGAAATAAATATTGAAACTAACTTAAACCAATTACTAAACAAGCTAAAAATTAAAAAAACTAAAGTGGCCATTGAAGTTAATGGTGCAATTGTTGAAAAAAATAAATATCCGAAAGTTATTTTAAATAAAGGAGATAAGGTAGAAATTGTCCATTTTATTGGCGGAGGTTAAAAGATATGCAAGATGTTTTTACAATAGCAAATAAAAATTTTAAATCTCGATTAATTGTTGGTACAGGAAAATATAAAGATTTTAAAGAAACAGCCGATGCAGTTAAAGCTTCTGACGCAGACATTGTTACAGTAGCAGTTCGAAGAGTAAATATTTCAGATAAAAATCAACCTTTATTAATGGATTATTTAGATCCAAAATCTATTACTTATCTTCCAAATACTGCAGGATGTTACACATCTGAAGATGCTCTTAGAACTCTTAGGTTAGCTCGCGAAATTGGGGGTTGGAGATTGGTCAAGTTGGAAGTTTTAGGAGATAAGAAAACATTATATCCAAATATGATTGAAACAATAAAATCAACAGAAATTTTAGTCAAAGAAGGCTTTGAAGTTATGGTTTATTGTACCGACGATCCGATTTTATCAAAAAAATTAGAAGATATCGGAGCATGTGCGATTATGCCATTAGCAGCGCCAATTGGTTCCGGTATTGGTATCCAAAATAGAACAAATATAACTTTAATAAAAGAGCAATCAACAGTTCCAGTCATTGTTGATGCTGGAGTTGGTACTGCTTCTGACGCGACTATTGCAATGGAATTAGGTTGCGATGGTGTTTTGGTTAATACAGCAATTGCCGAAGCTAAAAATCCAGTTTTGATGGCAGAGTCAATGAAACATGCTGTTTTAGCTGGCAGGAAAGCTTTTAAAGCTGAAAGAATGAAAAAAAGAAAATATGGCTGCTCCTCATCTCCACAAGAAAATTTAATTTGATTTTTTGAAAAATTAATACCTAGCTAATTTTTTATTATCAAAACTATATTTTTTTTCTTTTGACTTATAATTATTTTTTTTTTTAAATTTAGCTTTTTTGATAAACTTTTTATTTACAAATTCTTTTCTTATAAAATCTTTTTCTATAAAATTTTTTTCAATTTTTTCAATATTTTCAATTTTTTTTATAATTTTTTTATTTTTATTAAGTAAATCTATTTTATATTCAGGAAGTATTAAATTTTTATCTGAAATCAAGTTGAATTCGAATTTATATTTCTTCCTAAAATGATTTATTTCTTTTACCAAATTTTTTTCAATAAAAGTTTTAACTTTTTCAGGAATACTTAAATTTATAATTTTAGCCTTATTTGAAAAAGCCAATTCTTCAGCTTTTTTTACAATTTTTAGAGCAAAAGAATCAAGCGAGAGAGTCATATTCCACTTCACTGAGCTTTCTCTCAATCTTTGACGTGTCATCTCTAACAGTCCAAAATTACTTATTCTTCCAAATTGTATTCTTGCTCTATCATCTTTTAGTTTATCTCTTAATCTTCTTTCAACATTTCTTTTGTTTTGAAAACTAAACATATCGATAAAATCTATTACAATTAATCCCGAAAGATCTCTTATTTTGATTTGTCTTGATATTTCTTCTGCAGCTTCAAGGTTAGTTTTTACTGCCGTTTTTTCTATATTTACCTCTTTAGTAGATTGTCCAGAATTTATATCGATCGATACTAATGCTTCAGTTGGATTGATAACAATGTATCCACCTGAGTCTAATTTTACAGTGGGTTCAAAAATTTGATTTAATTTTTTTTCAATTTCCATATCATGAAAAAGAGGTATTTTTCCTCTATATTTTTTTACTTTATTTACATTTTCTGGCATTAAAAGTTTCATGAAAATTTTTGTCTTTTGGTATCCTTCATTTCCTTCCACAACTACATTTTTAGTTTCATTATCATACATATCTCTTAAGGCCCTTTTAATAATATCACCTTCTTCATAAACTAAAGCGGGCGCAATAGAACTAACTGCCTTACTTTTAATTTCTTCCCATGTACCAATAGTGTTTAAAATATCATTATTAAGCTCATTTTTTGTTTTATTTAAACCTGCAGTTCTAACAATTAAACCCATGCTTTCAGGAATTTTTATTTCGTTAAGAATATTTCTAATTTTCTTTCTATCGTCAGAATTGGTTATTTTTCGAGAAATGCCACCTCCTTTTGATGTATTTGGCATCAGAACACTATATTTGCCAGCTAAAGAGATAAAAGTTGTCATTGCAGCGCCCTTTTGACCTCTTTCATCTTTAAAAATTTGAACCAAAACTATTTGATCTGGCTTTATCACCTCCTGTATTTTGTACCTTTTTACTCCATGTTTTTTTCTGAGTTCATTAAATTGGCTATTTCTTTCTATAGACCAACTTTCATCTTTAGTTTTTTCATTCGTATCATTATTTCCATTTTTATTATCATTTAAATCAACCGTCTCATTTATTGTTTCTGACGATTTTTCAATTTCTTCAATATTATTGCTTTTTTCTTTAAGTTCTAATCTTAAATTTTCTTCCTCCCTTTTAAGTTTTGCTTTATCATCATGTGGTATTTGATAGTAATCTGTCTGGATATCATTGAATGCTAAAAAACCATGCCTTTGTTTTCCGTAGTTAACAAAAGCAGCCTGCAAAGAAGGTTCAATTCTGCTTACTTTTCCTAAATAAATATTATTTTTTAAATGAAGTTTATTTTTATTCTCGTACTCATATTCTTCAATGTAATTTTTTGATTTAAGTACGACTCTAATTTCATCCGGATGCGAAGCATCAATGTATAAATTTTTTTCCATGAAAAATTATTCCTGTTTGTAATGATAGTTCTGTTCATAAAATTGAATTTTGTTAATAACTAAACGGTAACTATATCTTAAATTTACTAAGAAATATATGTAATTTTTTCTTATAATTCAGATTAATATTATAAAATGCCTTAAGAAAGCCAGAATTCAATTATTTCTTTGAATTAGTGGTAATTTTTTTCAAAACAATTATAAAATTAACAATTGTCTTTCTAACATTGGGTTTGATGTTCTCATTTTCGACTCTTTGGTATTTTTCTTCAGATCTTCCCGATTATAAAATACTATCTAACTACAAACCTCCAATTTCAAGTAGAGTACATTCTGGGGATGGCCAACTCATAGCTGAGCATGCACTACAAAAAAGACTGTTTATTCCCTATGATTCTATACCCAAAAAAGTAATTTATTCATTTTTATCAGCTGAGGATAAAAATTTTTTTTCTCATCCAGGTGTAGACGCAAAAAGTGTCACTAGAGCAATAATCAAAAATGTAATAAATATTTTTTCAACCAAAAGATTGGAGGGTGCATCTACGATCACACAACAGGTGGCGAAAAATTTTTTGTTAACAAACGAGGTTTCTGTAAAAAGGAAAATTAAAGAGGCTATTTTAGCATTTAGAATTGAAAAAGCGTACTCAAAAGAAAGAATTATGGAACTATATTTAAATCAAATATATTTGGGCGAAGGTACATATGGAGTTGCCGCAGCTAGTCTAGAGTATTTTGATAAATCAGTAAGAGATCTAGATTATGACGAAGCCGCTCTTCTTGCGGCCCTTCCAAGAGCACCTAGCAAATATAATCCTTATAAATCAAAGAAAAGAGCCACGATAAGAAGAAATTTTGTTTTAAAAAATTTATATGAGAATTCATACATTAATAAAGCTGAATATGAAGATTTTAAAAAGAAAGAAATAAAAACAAAAAAAAGAAAAATTAAACTACTTGAAGATGCAAATTTTTATTCAGAAGAAGTAAGAAGAATAGTTATTGACACTTATGGTTATGATAAACTATACAAAGGGGGCCTATCAATAAGAACTCCTTTAAATTCTCAATATCAAATTGAAGCTTTAAAAGCACTTAGAGAAGGTTTGGAGCAGTATGATAGAAGACATGGTTGGCGAGGCCCAATAACAAATATAAAAACAATAGATTGGCAAAAGAATATTCAAGAATTAACTCTTGATAAAAGTTTAAATTGGAAACTGGCAAAAGTAATTAACGTAGATAAATTAACTGCAAAAATTGAAACTGAAAACAAAGAAATAGGTTTTATTGATTTTAATAATGTTAGCTGGGTTAGAAAAAAGAGTTTTGAAGATCTTTTAAATTTAAACGACATTATCTACGTAAAAAAAATAAAAAAAAATAAATGGAATTTAAAACAACTACCTAAAATTAACGGAGCTATTGTAGTGATGGATCCTTATACTGGAAGAGTGCTAGCTATGGTTGGTGGTTTTAGTTTCAAATTGAGTGAATTTAATAGAGCAACACAAGCGAAGAGACAACCAGGTTCTGCATTTAAACCGTTTGTTTATGCAGCGGCTTTAGAAAATGGTTTTACACCATCAACTTTAGTTTTAGATGCTCCTTTTGTCATGGATCAGGGAGAAGGATTGAAAACTTGGAAACCGGAAAATTACGGAAAGAAATTTTATGGACCCTCAACTTTGAGAACGGGACTAGAAAAATCGAGAAATTTAATAACTGTGCGTATAGCTCAAAAAGTTGGTTTTAATCAAATGTCAAAGATTACAAATAATTTTGGCATATACAATGATATTCCAGAAATTTTATCAGTCTCCTTGGGTGCTGCCGAAACGACCCTTATTCAACTTACCAATGCCTATTGTACATTTGCAAATGGAGGAAAAAAAGTAACACCAATTTTTATCGATAGAATTCAAGATAGAAGAGGCAAAACAATTTTTAATGCTGATAAGAGAAAGTGTATTGGTTGTGAAAATATGTCCTACTTAAAAGATGAAATACCAACAATTCAAGACAATAGAGAACAGATTATTTCTCCTGAAACAGCTTATCAAATTACATCGATGATGGAAGGAGTTATTAAAAGGGGAACAGGAACAAAATTAAGAAGTTTAAACCTAAATTTGGCTGGCAAAACTGGAACAACCAACAAAAACATGGACGCTTGGTTTTTGGGTTTTACCTCAAAACTAGTTATGGGTGTGTACGTTGGCTTTGATGAACCTCAAAGTTTAGGTAGATACGAAACTGGTGCAAAAGCGGCTTTGCCAATTTTTAAAAAATTTGTTGAAAATGTAGTAAAAAAAAGAGATGCACTTCCATTTAGAATTCCAAAAAATATTTATCTAGTGATGGTTGATGCAGAAACTGGATTACCACAAAATATTAATACCACAAAAGTAATTTACGAATCTTTTAAATTAAAAGATAATTTTATCACTAGACTTGAAAAGTCATTAAATAAAGATAAGTTGCAATTATATGATTTTAATAATAAAAGATCAATTTTAAGATTTTATTAAATATGGATGATTTAAAAAATAATATTTTTGAAATAAAAAAAGTAATAAATAATGTTAGGAGGTATCTTTGAGAAAAATAATATTAAAGATAAAATCCAAACATTCGACAAAAAAATAACAGAAAGTAATTTTTGGAAAGATAAATTTTCTGCCAAAAAAATTCTTAAAGAAAAAAAATTCTTCGAAGATATTTCTAATAATTTTAATTCTACAGTAAATGAATTGGAAAATTTAGAAGAACTTTTAAAACTTGCTTCAAAAGAAAATGATACTGTAGTATTAAAAGATTGTGGTGAAAAACTAAATTTATTACACAATCAAATAAAAAAAACAGAAGTCGAATGTTTCTTATCCGGAGAGAATGATCATTTAGGTACTTATTTAGAAATACACGCTGGGGCCGGTGGAACAGAAAGTCAAGATTGGGCACATATGTTGAGAAGGATGTATTCTAAATGGATAGAAAAGAAAAAATGTAAATATGAAATAATTAGCGAACATAGAGGTGATGAGGCAGGAATAAAATCTAGTACACTTAAAGTAATGGGACCTTATATGTATGGATGGCTTAAGTTAGAATCAGGAGTTCACAGATTAGTAAGAATTTCGCCTTTTGATTCTGGAGCAAGAAGGCATACGAGTTTTGCTAGCGTTTGGGTTTATCCGGTTATAGATGACAATATTAAAATAGACATTAAAGAAAATGATATCAGAATAGATACATACAGATCTAGTGGGGCAGGAGGACAACATGTAAACACAACTGATAGCGCGGTTAGAATTACCCATTTACCAACTAACATTGTAGTTCAGTGTCAAAATGAGAGATCTCAACATAAAAATAAAGCAACATGTTTTAATATGTTAAAAGCCCGTTTATATAATTATGAAATACAAAAGAAAGAAGAAGCATCAGAAAATTTAGCTAAATCAAAAACAGATATTGGATGGGGTCATCAAATCAGATCTTATGTTTTGCAGCCGTATCAATTAGTTAAAGATTTAAGAAATAACCTAGAAAATACGGATCCGGAAAGTGTACTAGACGGCGACATAAATGGGTTTTTAGAAGCAGCTCTTTATCAAAGCAAGGATAAATAATAAGTAAATATGGTTAAATTTTTCTTAAGATTTTTTTTAATAGTCTTAATAGTTATTGTTTCTGTAGTAATTTTTCTTACCTACTTTGGTTTAGAAACAGATAAATTTGATAATTTAATAAAAAATAAAACTAATGAAATAAATCAGAATGTAAAGTTAAAATTTCAAAAAACGAAAATATACCTCAATCCAACCGAATTAGATCTTGTTGTTAAACTGCAAAAACCAAAAATTTTGATTAAAAATAATGAAATAGATTTATCAAAACTAGATTTATTTTTATCGTTAAAATCTTTTTTTAGTTCAGATTTTTTATTAAAGAGAACTGAAGTTGCTTTTATAAAAAACGATATAAAAGACCTAACCAAAATTACTAATATCTTTTTACCACGAATTATAAATAAACGATTTAGCAAAATATTAAAAAAAGGAAATTTAGAAGGAGAATTTGCTATTCCATTTAAATCAGATGGAAGCATTGGAAAAGATTATGAATTTTCTGGGAAAGTATCAGATGCTTCAATCAATTTAACTAAAAAATTTTCAATCAAAAATCTAACCACCGAAATAAGCTATGGTAAAGGAGTTGAAAATAATGGGTTTATAGCAATAATTAAAAAAGGTTCTCTATTTGACCTTGAGTTAGCAGGCAGCACAATCAATTTAAAGCGTGAAGAAAATGAAACGAAAATAAAAAGCTTGTTACACACAAATGGAAAATTAAGCTTTTCTGAAATTAAACTAATATCCTCCTTATTTGGCTTAAAAACTAATTTTTTCAAAGATATTAATGGCACTGCAGATTTAAAAACAAATATAAAATTTGATTTAGATAATAAATTTAAAATAAAAAATTTATCATATTCAACGGAGGGTGATATCGCTTCCCTTAAATTACACACAGAAGAAAAAAAAACAATTAGAAAATATTTACCATTATACGACTCCAAAATAACTCTTAAAGACACTAATATTAAATTCACTAAATCCAAATCTGATCAAATTATGGAGTTAAATGGTTTAATAAAAATCAATGATCAGTTTGATAGTTTCAAAATTAAAAACAAATATAATTATAATAAAAAAAGCTTTGATATTAAGGGAACTGTCGATTTGACAGATTTTACAATTAATATTTCAAAATTAAATTATAAAAAAAATCATGGAAAAAAGTCAGAGTTAATTTTTGATGTTAATTTTATTTTAGACAAACACTATCATATACGAGACTTAAAGCTTTTAGCTAATAAAACTAGAATATATTTATCTAATATAAAATTAAACAAAAACTTAGAGACGGTCGATTTTGAAAAATTAGATATTAAAACCTTTTTAAATGGAATTAAAAATAATGATTTTTCAATTAATAAATCAGAAAAAATTATAATTTTAGGAGAAGTTTTTGATGCACAGCCTCTACTTAAGTCTCTTTATAAAAAGGATGATAGAAAAACTTTTAGTAAAGATTTTAACAGCCAAGTAAAAATTAATATTAACAAAGTTATTTCAGGCACAGAGGATGATGTTTATGATTTTGCTATGATTGCTAAAATAAACAAAGGTTCTTATGAAAAATTAAGCTTAAAGGGTAATTTCTCAAAAAATGAAATTATCGAAATGACTATTTATCAAGTTGATAAAGATAAAAAAACACTTCAAATAATTTCAGATCGAGCTAAACCTTTTGTGAAGAATTTTGATTTTATAAAAGGTTTTGAAGGTGGTAAATTAGAATATGAGTCAATTATTTCAAAAGAAGTTTCCAACTCAAATTTAACAATTACAAAATTTAAAATTTCGAAAGTACCGGCGTTGGCACAATTGTTAACATTAGCTTCTTTACAGGGTATTGCAGATACACTTAGTGGAGAGGGGATACGTTTTGAAACTTTTGAAATGAAATCAAATTCTAAGGGCAATGTTTTAAATATTGAAGAATCTTTTGCATTAGGTCCCGCAGTATCAATTTTATTCAACGGATATATAGATAAAGGAAAAATTGTTAGTTTGAGTGGAACTTTGGTGCCAGCAAGAACTGTTAATAAAGTGATCGGTTGGATACCTGTGGTTGGAAAAATTTTAATTGGAAGTAAAGTTGGGGAGGGTGTTTTTGGAGTTAGCTTTAAAATGAAGGGCCCTCCTAAGAATATAAAAACTACAGTGAATCCGATTAAAACTTTAACACCAAGGTTTATTACGAGAATGTTAGAGAAAATAAAAAGTACAAAAAATAAAAATGAAGAAACTAAATAATTTTTACAATTACGTGTTGTTTTTTTCCGTGTGAAACTTTCATATTGTTATCTTGATCAAAGTTATTTTGATCAATTATTTTTGTCTCATCACTTACAACTTCATTATTAATTTTTAGACCATCATTTTTAATCATTCTTCTAATCTCACCTTTAGAATTTGCAAGTGTAGTCAAGAGAACAAGATCTAACACATTCATACCATCAGTTATTGAATTTTTTTTAACTTTTACTACCGGAAGATTTTTTCCAATTGATTTATCACCAAAAGTTTTTTGCGCAGTTAATTCTGAATCTTTAGCAGCTTTAGATCCATGCAACATAGCTGTGGTCTCATTGGCAAGTAAAACTTTAAGTTTGTTAATATCTTGGTTACTATTTTTTAAACTTTCAATTTGTTCAAGATCTATATCTGTAAAAAATTTCAAAAAATTTATTACATCTTTATCGTCAGTATTTCGCCAAAATTGCCAATAATCGTATGGTGAAAGCATTTTTTTATTTAACCAAATAGCTCCTTTTTCTGTTTTTCCCATTTTTGCTCCGGAGGAAAGTGTTAGTAACGGAGTTGTTAATCCATAGGCAAGTTTTTTTTCTTTTCTTTTAATTAAATCAGTTCCATTAACTATATTTCCCCACTGATCAGAACCGCCAATTTGCAAAATACATTCGCGTCTTTTATAAAGTTCATAAAAATCATATGCTTGAAGCATCATATAATTAAACTCCATGTAACTTAACGATTGTTCTCTTTCTAAACGCAGTTTAATACTTTCAAAGGTTAACATTTTATTTATGGTAAAATGTTTACCAATTTCCCTTAAAAAATTTATATAGTTTAATTTACTTAACCAAGAATAATTATTTACAAAAATAGGTTTCGTTTTTGAATTTTTTGATTTTAAAAAAATTTTAAACACATCTTCAATACTTTTTATGTTTTTATCTATCTCTTTTTTGCTAAGAATTTTTCTAGTTTCTTCTTTACCAGAAGGATCGCCTATTAATGTTGTTCCTCCACCAAGTAATACTATTGGCTGATGTCCATTTTTTTGGAGAAGTCGAAGACACATAATTTGCATTAGACTTCCCACATGCAAACTTGGTGCCGTACAATCAAAGCCAATATAGGCCTTAATTTTACCTTTAGACATCAATTCGTCTAAGCCAGAACGATCAGTACATTGACTAAAATAACCTCTTTTTTCGAACTCGGTAAGAAATGTTTCTTGCATGAATTTTTAGCTTAATTAAAATTGTAATATACAAGATTCCTTTTAAAATAAATATAATTTATGAAATCCTATTACAGTTTAGGTCTTATGAGCGGCACATCAGGAGATGGTGTCGATGCATCCATTATTCAATCAGATGGTGTGAACACATATAAAGTAATTTTAAATAAATATTTTCAGTACGATAAATACATTTATGAAAATATACATTGGCTTATATCGCTAATAAAAGATTCGAGAGATTTAAAGCGTTTCTCAAAAGATGTAAAAAAACTTGAAAAAATAATTACATTATTTCATGCAAAAGTAGTTAAAGAAATTATTAAAGAGTCGAAGATAAATATTAATTTAATAGGCTTTCATGGGCAAACTATTTTACATTACCTTGGGAGTCGAGGTTCGGATGAAAAAATTTCTAAACAATTGGGTAATGGTAAACTTTTAGCTAAGCTTACAAAAAAAAAGGTTGTTTATAATTTTAGACAAAAAGATTTAAAAAATAATGGTAACGGAGCACCACTGGCTCCAATTTTTCATAAATTGCTGGTAAATCAAAACAATATTTATGAACCTGTTATTATTTTAAATATAGGTGGAATAGCAAACATGACAGCTATAGGTAAACCTTGGGGTGGTCTTGCAAGAATTGGAATGGCGTCTCGAGATATTGGTCCGGGCAATTGTTTAATTGATCACTGGATGAGGAAATATCATGATAAATATGATAAAGATGGATTAATAGCACGTTCAGGAAAAATAATTAAATCACGATTAAATAAAGAAATTAAAATTGAAAAGAGAAAGCAATGGAATCGAAGATTAAGAAGTATTAGTTCTTTAGATATAAAAGATTATATTACTACATATCTAGACACCGTTTTTACTGAAGGACTAAGTTTGAGAGATGGGGCTGCAACTTTAACTGAATTTACGGTATTAACTATATCAAGCTGGATTAATACATATTGCAAGGAAATGGATTATTATAATTCTGGTAAAAAAACTAAAGTTGTTGTTTGTGGAGGTGGTAGAAAAAATAAATTTTTATTAAAAAGTATTTCAAAAAAAATAAAACATAAGTTAGTCTTAATTGATGAATATGGAATTGATGGCGATTTCGTAGAGTCCCAAGCTTTTGCTTATCTTGCTATTAGATCTTATCTTAAATTGCCTATTTCTTTTCCTTCAACTACTGGTGTAAGTAAGCCTTGTACTGGTGGAGTAATTGTTAAAAATTAAAATACAGTGACTTTATCTTTTAAATAACGCTCTACCGTAAAAGACAATTCTTTCATTTTACCTTTATAAAAATGATTAGCATTAATAATTGAATCAAACTTTACATCAATATTTTTTTGCATGTTTAATCTTTTTTTTAAATTTAATAAGCTATCTTCAGGAACAAGTTCATCATTTTTTCCATATATTATTAATCCAGAAATTGGACATGGGGCTAAAAAAGTGAAATCGTAAACATTAGGTTGGGGTGAGATTGCAATAAATTTGTTAACTTCAGGTCTTCTCATAATTAATTGCATACAAATAAGTGAACCAAAAGAAAAACCGGATACCCAACACTGACTAAAGCCAGGGTTTTCTTTTTCGATCCAATCTAATGCCGCTGCAGCGTCAGAAAGTTCACCTTGTCCATTATCGAATACACCATCACTTTTTTCTACACCTCTAAAATTTATTCTAATTACTGAAAATCCATTTTTATAAAAACTGTTATAAGTTTCATAAACAATTCTATTATTCATTGTACCCCCGTACTGTGGATGAGGTTGCAGAACTAAAGCTACCGGAGCACCTTGTTGCATATTCTTAAAATATTTCGCTTGAATTCTTCCACATGGACCAGGAATAAAAATTTCTTTAGCTTCGTTTTCCATCTTTTAATTAGTAATGATAATTATTTTCAAAAAGATTAGTTGTATATCACGCTTATTGAGTGATAATTTAATTTTTTATAATCTTGACTATTTTAGTAGGAATATATAAAAAAATCCAGTAAATTCAAGCAAAATAGATATTAAATATTATGAAACTAACATCAAAAGGTAGATATGCGGTCATGGCGATGGCTGATTTGGCAAAAAATTATGTTGAGGAACCAACCAGTCTTACAGAAATTTCATTGCGACAAGGAATATCCCTAGATTATTTGGAACAACTTTTTTCAAAACTAAGAAAAAATAATTTAGTGCAAAGTTCGAGAGGTCCCTCAGGCGGATATCGATTAACAAAACCACCAGAAGAAATAAAATTGTTAAGTATTATTGACGCAGTTGACGAGAAAATAAAAACTGTTAAATGTAGAAAAGAATCAAAAAAAAGTTGTAATGGCAAATCAATTAAATGTATTACTCACAATCTGTGGGATGATCTTGAAGCTCATATCAGCAAATTTTTTGAAAGTAATACTCTTAAAGATATTCTTTTTAAAGAGGTTAGGAATAATTCAGAAGAACTAAAACAATGAAACAACAAGAGTTAGAAAAAAGTAAAGAATATAAGTACGGTTTTACAACCGATATAGAAAGCGTTAGGGCACCCAAAGGTCTTAATAAAGAAGTTATTCGATTTATATCAAAAATAAAAAAAGAACCTGAATGGATGTTAAATTGGAGACTCAAGGCTTACGATAGACTTAAAAACATCAAAGAACCAAATTGGCAAAAACCAAAATACCCTAAAATTGATTATCAAAACTTATATTATTATTCTGCTCCTAAAAGTGCCAAAGATAAACCGAAAAGTCTCGATGAGGTTGATCCTAAATTATTAGAAACTTATGCAAAATTAGGCATTCCTTTGAAGGAACAAGAAAAATTAAGTGGAGTTGCTGTAGATGCTATTTTTGATTCAGTATCGGTAGCAACAACCTTTAAAGATACATTAACAGAAAAAGGGATTATTTTTTGTTCAATTTCAGAAGCTATTCAAAAACATCCTGACTTAGTAAAAAAATATATTGGTTCTGTAATTCCAATTACAGATCATTATTTTGCAACACTTAATTCAGCAGTTTTTACCGACGGTTCATTTGTTTATATTCCCGAGGGAGTTAGATGTCCTATGGAGCTATCCACATATTTTAGAATTAATGCTTCCGAAACAGGTCAATTTGAAAGAACGTTAATTATTGCAGATAAAGGTAGTTATGTTAGTTATCTTGAGGGATGCACAGCTCCAATGCGAGATGAAAATCAACTTCATGCTGCTAATGTTGAGTTGATAGCTTTAGATGATGCCGAAATAAAATATTCTACAATACAAAACTGGTATCCTGGAGACGAAAATGGCAAAGGGGGAATTTATAATTTTGTAACAAAAAGAGGTGCTTGTAGAGGAAAAAATTCTAAAATTTCTTGGACACAAGTGGAGACTGGTTCAGCAATAACTTGGAAATATCCTAGTTGTATTTTACAAGGCGATAATTCGGTTGGTGAATTTTATTCGGTTGCTGTTACCAACAATTATCAAAAAGCTGATACAGGAACTAAGATGATTCATCTTGGAAAAAACACCAAAAGTAAAATTATATCTAAAGCTATATCAGCCGGTCACGCAGATAATACTTATAGGGGCTTAGTTAGAATAAGCTCTAAAGCAAAAAATTCTAGAAATTATACACAATGTGATTCTTTACTAATGGGTAATAAATGTGGAGCGCATACCATCCCTTATATAGAGAACAGAAATTCTTCGTCCAATGTTGAGCATGAGGCAACAACTTCTAAAATAAGCGAAGAACAACTTTTTTATTGTAACCAAAGAGGCTTAAATCAAGAAGAAGCTGTTGGTCTGATTGTAAATGGATTTTGTAAAGAAGTACTTCAACAATTACCTATGGAATTTGCCGTGGAAGCGCAAAAGCTAGTTGGAATTAGTTTAGAAGGTAGTGTTGGTTAAATGCTGGATATTAAAAATCTTAGTGCTTCAGTAGATGGCAAAAAGATATTGGATGGATTTAGCCTTAAAATTAAATCTGGCGAAGTTCATGCTATTATGGGCCCAAATGGTTCGGGCAAAAGCACTTTAGCCAATGTATTAACTGGTAAAAATGGCTATGAAGTTGAAGGACAAATCCTTTATCAAGGAAAAGATCTATTGACCTTACCTATAGAGGAGAGAGCTCAGAAAGGCTTATTTATGGCTTTTCAATATCCTTTGGAGATACCCGGTGTTAACACAAATAACTTTCTTAAAACTTCTTTAAACACTATTCGTAAAGGAAAAGGTTTGAAAGAAATAGACTCTTTAGATTTTTTAAAACTAGTAAAAGCAAAGACAAAAAATCTTAAGATCGATGAAAAAATACTTAATAGACAATTAAATGTTGGTTTTTCTGGAGGAGAAAAGAAGAAAAATGAAATTTTGCAAATGACAATTTTAGAACCCACACTTGCAATTTTAGATGAAACAGATTCTGGTTTGGATATAGATGCCATTAAGATAGTTTCTGATGGTGTGAATTCTTTAAGAAGTAAAGAACGATCTTTTTTAATTATCACTCACTACCAACGTTTGTTGGACTATATCAAACCAGACTTTGTACATGTTTTAATTAATGGAAAAATAGCAAAAACAGGATGTAGTGAATTAGCTTTAGAACTTGACAAAATCGGCTATGAAGAAATAGGAGCGAGCACGTAAGTAGTAGTATGATGAGTTTAAATTTTGATGCATTTCAAAAAGCTAATCAAAGTGGTAGTGAGCTAGATAGTATTAGAATTAAAAATTTTAATATTTTTCAAAAAAAAGGCTTTCCATCCAAAAAAGAGGAAAATTGGAAATATACAGATTTAAAAACAATACTATATAACAATCTAAACAAACTAGAATTACCCAATCATGAAAATACTTCTCAATATAATAGTGAGTGGTTATTAAAAAATTTTGAACATAACCAAATAATTTTGGTTAATGGTGATTTTGTTAGTTCAACTTTTAGTTTCGAGGCTAAAGAAAAAATAAAAATAAAACCATTAAAAACAGTTTTAAAAGATAAAAAAGATTTTAAAAAAATCAGAGATTATTTTACTGAACAACAAAACTCTCTTGCTTCTTTAAATCATGCTTTGGTTCATGATGGTATATTTCTAGAAATAGAAGACAATTATTCATTTAAAAAACCATTAATTATCTATAATTTTTTTAATAAATCTTCAGAAAACAAAATAATAAATAATAAATGTTTTATCTCACTTGGAAAAAATTCCCAGCTAAGCTTGTTGGAATACTATAAAGCAGAAGATAGTATTAAGTATTTTAATAATACTATCCATCATTATTCAATTCAAAAAAATTCCATACTGAAAAAATTTAGCATAGATAACAATTTGGATAATTCTTACAACTACCACTTAACTAATGTAAAAAGTTATTCTAACAGTATATTTGAGAATTTTTTATTTTCTTCTGGATCAAGTTTTGTAAAAAATGAAATTCATTGTGATTTGTTAGAATCTTTTAGCTCATGTTTTGT
>Ga0208056_100155_pt1 | contig 19366 bp, 15 predicted proteins | sample DeeseametaMP2052_FD_184178 | JGI IMG/M metagenome (GOLD analysis project Ga0208056, IMG submission 184178) | Marine microbial communities from the Deep Pacific Ocean - MP2052 (SPAdes) | ecosystem: Environmental > Aquatic > Marine > Oceanic | place: West of Cabo San Lucas, Mexico, North Pacific...
ATCATCTCCGCGGTCAAGGACTCCGGTCTCCGCGGCCGCGGTGGCGCCGGCTTCCCCACCGGGATGAAGTGGTCCTTCATCCCGCAGGACAACCCCAAGCCGAAGTACCTCGTCGTCAACGCCGACGAGTCCGAGCCGGGCACCTGCAAGGACATCCCGCTGATGATGGCGAGCCCGCACACGCTGGTCGAGGGCGTCATCATCAGCAGCTTCGCCATCCGGGCCAACAAGGCCTTCATCTACATCCGCGGCGAGGTCCTCCACGTGATCCGCCGGGTCCAGGCCGCGGTCGCCGAGGCGTACGCCGCCGGCCACCTCGGCACCGACATCCACGGCTCCGGCTACGACCTCGACATCGTGGTGCACGCCGGTGCGGGTGCCTACATCTGCGGCGAGGAGACGGCCCTGCTCGAGGGTCTCGAGGGTCGTCGTGGCCAGCCGCGGCTCCGCCCGCCCTTCCCGGCCGTGGCCGGTCTCTACGCCAGCCCGACGGTGATCAACAACGTCGAGTCGATCGCCTCGGTGCCGAGCATCATCGCCAACGGCGCTGAGTGGTTCTCCTCGATGGGCACCGAGAAGTCCAAGGGCTACGGCATCTTCTCCCTCTCCGGCCACGTCAACCGGCCGGGCCAGTACGAAGCGCCGCTCGGCATCACGCTGCGCCAGCTCGTCGAGCTGGCCGGGGGCATGCGTCCGGGCCCCGACGGCCAGCCCAGCCGGCTGAAGTTCTGGACCCCCGGCGGGTCCTCGACGCCGCTGCTGACCGAGGAGCACCTCGACCTGCCGCTGGACTTCGAGTCGATGGGCGAGGCCGGCACCATGCTCGGCACCCGCGCCCTGCAGCTGTTCGACGAGACCACCTGCGTGGTCCGCGCGGTGCTGCGCTGGACGGAGTTCTACAAGCACGAGTCCTGCGGCAAGTGCACCCCGTGCCGCGAGGGCACCTGGTGGCTGGTCCAGACCCTGGCGGCGCTGGAGCGCGGCGAGGGCAGCGAGTCCGACCTCGACCTGCTGCTGGACCAGTGCGACAACATCCTGGGCCGCTCCTTCTGCGCGCTCGGGGACGGTGCGACGAGCCCGATCTCGAGCTCCATCAAGTTCTTCCGCGACGAGTACCTCGCCCACCTCACCCACGGCGGCTGTCCGTTCGACCCGGCCGCCTCCACCGCCTGGGCCGCCACGACCGCCGGAGCGAAGGCATGACCGCCACCAACGACAAGGCCCCCGAGAAGGCCGCCGAGGCCGACCTCGTCACCCTCACGATCGACGGCATCGAGGTCAGCGTCCCCAAGGACACCCTGGTCATCAGGGCCGCCGAGCAGATCGGCGTGCAGGTGCCGCGCTTCTGCGACCACCCGCTGCTCGAGCCGGTCGGCGCGTGCCGGCAGTGCCTGGTCGACGTCCCGGACGCCGGCAACGGCCGTGGCTTCCCCAAGCCGCAGGCCTCCTGCACCCTGCCGGTCGCGCCCGGCATGGTCGTCAACACCCAGGCCACCTCCGAGGTCGCGGACAAGGCGCAGCAGGGCGTCATGGAGTTCCTGCTGATCAACCACCCGCTCGACTGCCCGGTCTGCGACAAGGGCGGCGAGTGCCCCCTGCAGAACCAGGCGATGTCCAACGGCCAGGGCGAGTCCCGCTTCGCCGGGTCCGGCAGCGGCGGGGTCAAGCGGACCTTCCCCAAGCCGATCAACCTCAGCCCCCAGGTGCTGCTCGACCGCGAGCGCTGCATCGTGTGCCAGCGCTGCACCCGCTTCGCCGACGAGATCGCCGGTGACCCGTTCATCGCCCTGGTCGAGCGCGGTGCCCAGCAGCAGATCGGCATCGCCGAGGACGCGCCGTTCCTGTCCTACTTCTCCGGCAACACCATCCAGATCTGCCCCGTCGGCGCGCTGACCTCGGAGTCCTACCGCTTCCGGTCGCGCCCCTTCGACCTCGTCTCCACGCCCTCGGTCGCCGAGCACGACGCGTGCGGCTCCGCGATCCGCGTCGACCACCGTCGCGGCAAGGTCATGCGCCGCCTCGCCGGTGACGACCCGGAGGTCAACGAGGAGTGGATCACCGACAAGGACCGCTTCGCGTTCGCCTACGCCTCCCTCGAGGACCGCCTGGGCTACCCGATGGTCCGTGACCGCGTCGAGGACGGCGGCGACGGCCAGCTGCGTCCCGCCTCGTGGCCCGAGGCCTTCGCCGTCGCGGCCCGTGGGCTCCGTGCGGCAGGCGCCGCCGGCGGCGTGGGGGTGCTCACCGGTGGTCGCCTGACCGCCGAGGACGCCTACGCCTACGCCAAGTTCGCGCGCGCCAGCCTCGGCACCAACGACATCGACTTCCGCGCGCGGCCGCACTCGGCCGAGGAGGCCGAGTTCCTCGCCGCGCACGTCGCGCTCACCGGCCCCTGGGCCGGCGGCGTCTCGTACGCCGACCTGGAGTCCGCCCGCACGGTCGTCCTGGTCGGTCTCGAGCCCGAGGACGAGGCGGGCGCGATCTTCCTGCGCCTGCGCAAGGCCTCGCGGCACGGGACCGGGCGTGTCCTGGCGCTCGCGCCGTACACCACCCGGGGCCTGCGCAAGATGGGCGGGACGCTCGTCCCGACCGTCCCCGGCGAGGAGCCCGCGGCCCTGGCCGGGCTGCTGGGCCACGCCGACCACGGCCTGGACTCCGGGACCGTCGTCCTGCTCGGTGAGCGCCTGGCATCGGTCCCCGGCGCGCTGAGCGCCGCCGCCGACCTGGCGGCCAAGACCGGTGCCCGTCTCGCGTGGGTGCCGCGCCGGGCCGGCGACCGTGGTGCGGTCGAGGCCGGCTGCCTGCCGACCCTGCTGCCCGGTGGCCGTCCGGTGGCCGATGCCGCCGCCCGGGTCGACGTCGCCACCTCGTGGGGCGTCGGCTCGTTGCCCGAGACCCCCGGCCGTGACGCCGACGCGATCGTCGCCGCGCTCGCGGCCGGCGACCTCGGCGGCCTCGTCGTCGCCGGCGTCGAGCCCGACGACACCACCGACCCCGCCGCCACCCGGGCCGCGATCGAGGCCGCCGGCTTCGTGGTCGCCCTGGGCCTGCGCGACACCGAGGTCACCCGTGCGGCCGACGTGGTGCTCCCCGTGGCCGCCCCGGTCGAGAAGGCCGGCACCTACCTCACCTGGGAGGGTCGTCCCCGACCCTTCGAGGCGGTCCTGCCCTCGCCCACCGCGCTGCCGGACCTCCGCGTGCTGGCCGGCATCTCCGAGGAGCTCGCCGCGCTCGGCCAGGGCGCCCCGCTGGGCTTCCGCACCGTCGCCGACGTGCGCGCGGAGATGGAGCAGCTCGGCCCCTGGGACGGCGACCGACCGGCCATGACACCCGTGACCGGCCAGGCCGGCCAGGCCGGCCAGCAGGGCGAGGGCCTGGCGCTGTCGACCTGGAAGCTGATGATCGACGGCGGCTCGATGCAGGACGGCGACAAGCACCTCGCGGCGACCGCCCGACCGGCCGTTGCGCGGGTCAGCCCCGCGACGTACGCCGAGCTCGGTGAGCCCGACGCGGTCGTCGTCACCGGTGACCGCGGCTCGGTCACGATGCCGGCCGAGGTCGTCGACGACATGACCGACGGCACCGTCTGGGTGCCGGCGGCCTCCACCGGGACCGGCGTGCTCGCCGGTCTCGCCTCGCCCGGTTCCCGGGTGACCGTGAAGGGAGCAGGAGCGTGAGCCCGCTGTTCGTGCCCATGGCCGAGGACCTCTCGGCCTTCGGCCAGGACCCCTGGTGGCTGGTCCTGGTCAAGGCCGGGCTGATCTTCGTCGTCCTGGTGCTGCTGACGCTGTTCAACATCTGGTGGGAGCGGCGCGTCGTGGCGCGCATGCAGCACCGCATCGGCCCCAACGTGCACGGCCCCTTCGGCCTGCTGCAGTCGCTGGCCGACGGCGTGAAGCTGGCCTTCAAGGAGGACCTCATCCCCAAGGCGGCCGACAAGGTCGTCTTCGTCCTGGCCCCGGTGATCGCGGTGATCCCCGCGTTCGTGACCTTCTCGGTGGTGCCCTTCGGCCCCGAGGTCACGATGTTCGGTGAGCGCACCCCGCTGCAGCTGACCGACATGCCCGTCGCGGTGCTCTTCGTGATGGCGATCGCCTCGATCGGCATCTACGGCATCGTGCTCGGCGGCTGGTCCTCCGGATCGACCTACTCCCTGCTCGGCGGCCTGCGCTCCAGCGCCCAGATGATCTCCTACGAGGTCTCCATGGGCCTGGCGCTCATCGCGGTCTTCATCTACGCCGGCTCCCTGTCGACCAGCGAGATCGTCGCCGCCCAGGACGACCTGTGGTTCGGCCTGATCCTGCTGCCGTCCTTCGTGATCTACGTGATCTCGATGGTCGGCGAGGTCAACCGTGCGCCCTTCGACCTCCCCGAGGCCGAGGGTGAGCTGGTGGGCGGCTTCCACACCGAGTACTCCTCGCTGAAGTTCGCCCTGTTCTTCCTCGCCGAGTACATCAACATGGCGACGGTCTCGGCCCTGGCCACGACGCTGTTCCTCGGCGGCTGGCACGCGCCGTTCTGGATCGACCGGGTCTGGGAGGGCGCCAACGAGGGCTACGTCCCGGTGATCTGGTTCTTCGGCAAGGTCCTGTTCTTCATCTTCATGTTCATCTGGCTGCGCGGCTCGCTGCCGCGTCTGCGCTACGACCAGTTCATGGCCTTCGGCTGGAAGGTCCTGATCCCGGTCGCCCTGGCCTGGACCGTGCTCGTCGCGATCATGCGCTACGTCTCCAACACCTACGACATCGGTGTGCAGCAGGTGCTGCTCTTCGGTGGCGCGGCGATCGTGGTGGTCCTCGCGCTCGGCTTCTTCGGCTCCGAGGAGGACGAGGAGGAGGACGAGACGCCCCCGGCCCCCGAGGGCGGCTACCCCGTCCCGCCGATGCCCGCCGGTGGTGCCGTGCGCGGCGCCGCGGCGCCGCTGGAGTTCCCCCGATCCACCACCGTCCCGGCCGGTGCCGGGGAGGAGGCCTGACCCGTGGCTGAGAAGAAGGACAAGACGCTGAAGGAGCAGTTCATCGACCCGGTCGCCGGGTTCGGTGTGACGTTCCGGACGATGTTCAAGAAGGTCGTCACCGAGCAGTACCCCTTCGAGAAGCTCCCCACCGCGCCGCGCTTCCACGGCCGTCACCAGCTCAACCGCTGGCCCGACGGCCTGGAGAAGTGCGTCGGGTGCGAGCTGTGCGCCTGGGCCTGCCCGGCCGACGCGATCTACGTCGAGGGCGCGGGCAACACCGACGAGGAGCGCTTCAGCCCCGGCGAGCGCTACGGCCGCGTCTACCAGATCAACTACCTGCGCTGCATCCTGTGCGGGCTGTGCATCGAGGCCTGCCCCACCCGCGCGCTGACGATGACCAACGAGTACGAGCTGGCCGACGACAACCGCGCCGACCTGATCTACGAGAAGTCCGACCTGCTCGCGCCGCTGCTGCCGGGCATGGAGCAGCCGCCGCACCCGATGCGGCTCGGCGACGACGAGGGCGACTACTACCGCGGCCAGTACGCCGCACCCGCGCCCGGCGAGACGCTCACGACGGGGGAGCAGGCATGACCGTGACCTTCTGGCTGCTCGCAGCCATCATCGTGCCGGCGGCGCTGGGCGTGCTGTTCGTGCGCAAGGCCGTGCACGGCGCGCTGCTGCTCGCCGTGGTGATGATCAGCCTCGCGGTGCTCTACCTGACCCTCGAGGCGCCGTTCCTCTTCGCGGTGCAGATCATCGTCTACACCGGCGCGATCCTCATGCTGTTCCTCTTCGTCGTGATGCTCGTGGGCGTCGACGCCTCCGACTCGGTGGTCGAGACGATCCGCGGGCAGCGCTGGCTGGCCTGGGGAGCGGGCGTGGTGATGGGCGCGCTGCTGCTCGTCGCGGTCGCCCAGATCTCCCTCGGCACCGTCCGCGGCCTGGAGGAGGCCAACGCCGGCGGCAACATCGAGGGCTTGGCCGACCTGCTCTTCTCCCGCTACGTCCTGGCCTTCGAGGTCACCGCCGCGCTGCTGATCACCGCGGCCATGGGTGCGATGGTGCTGGCCCACCGCGAGCGGCTCACCCCCAAGCCGACCCAGGCCTCCACGGCCGCGCGCCGGGTCCGGGACTACGCCGAGTCCGGCAAGCCGCTGGGCCCGCTTCCCTCCCCGGGCGTCTACGCCCGTCACAACGCGGTCGACACCCCGGCCCTGCTGCCCGACGGCACGCCCGCCGAGGAGTCGGTGGCCCGGGTGCTCGCGGCCCGCGGCACCGTCCGCTCCGCGCCCGCGCTGGCCGACGACATCGAGGAGCTGCGACGCACGCTCGGTGACGTCGGCAGCCGCACCGACCCCGACGCGCAGGGCGGCGGGGTCGCGGGCGGGTCCGGCGGCGCCGGCGACACCAGTGCCGGCAGCGGCCACAACACCGAGAACCCGGAGGAGGACGCGTGAGTGACGTCAACGCCTACATCGGCCTCTCGGCCGTGCTGTTCACGATCGGCACGATCGGTGTCCTGACCCGGCGCAACGCCATCGTGGTCTTCATGTGCGTCGAGCTGATGCTCAACGCCTGCAACCTCGCCCTGGTGGCCTTCGCCCGCCAGCACGGCACCCTCGACGGCCAGGTGGCGGCGTTCTTCGTCATGGTCGTCGCGGCCGCCGAGGTCGTCGTCGGCCTGGCGATCATCATGACCATCTTCCGGACCCGTCGCTCGGCCTCGGTCGACGACGCGAGCCTCCTCAAGTACTAAGGCGGATGATGTTCCTCTTCACAGAAGGCGGCCACAGCATCCCTGTGGTCGACCCCGTGAGCGCGGCCGACGCGGGTGGTGTCTTCGGCCTGCTGTGGCTGGTCATCGGCCTGCCGCTGCTCGGTGCCACCGTGCTGCTGCTCGGCGGTCGTCGCACCGACCCGTGGGGCCACCTGCTCGGCACCGCCATGGCCGTGGGCTCGTTCGTCCTCAGCACGCTGATGCTCATCGGCCTGATGGGCCGCGAGGAGGGTGACCGCTCGGTCACCCAGCACCTGTGGGACTGGGTGAGCGTCGGTGACTTCGAGGTCGGGATGGACCTGCTGGTCGACCCGCTCTCGATCCTGTTCCTCATGCTCATCACCGGTGTGGGCTCGCTGATCCACGTCTACTCCATCGGCTACATGGAGCACGACCCGCGCCGCCGCCGGTTCTTCGCCTACCTCAACCTGTTCGTCGCCGCGATGCTGATGCTGGTGCTGGCGGAGAACTACCTCGGGGTCTTCCTGGGATGGGAGGGCGTCGGCCTGGCGTCGTACCTCCTCATCGGCTTCTGGCAGCACAAGCCCTCGGCGGCCGCGGCAGCGAAGAAGGCCTTCGTCATCAACCGCGTCGGTGACATCGGCATGAGCCTGGCGCTGGCGATGTTCTTCGTGACCTTCGGCTCGACCAGCTTCACCGTCATCTCCGCGAACGCCTCCGGCGCCAGCGAGGGCGCACTCACCGCCATCGGCCTGCTGCTCCTGCTCGGTGCCTGCGGCAAGTCCGCCCAGGTCCCGCTGCAGGCCTGGCTGCTCGACGCGATGGAGGGCCCGACCCCGGTCTCGGCCCTGATCCACGCTGCGACCATGGTGACCGCGGGCGTCTACCTCGTGACCCGCTCCAACTTCGTCTTCGAGCTCGCCCCGACCGCGCAGACCGCGGTCATCGTGGTGGCGACCGTGACCCTGCTGTGGGGTGCGGTGATCGGCTGCGCGAAGGACGACATCAAGAAGGCGCTCGCCGGCTCGACGATGTCGCAGATCGGCTACATGATGCTGGCCGCCGGTCTGGGCGTGTACGGCTACGCCTTCGCGATCTTCCACCTGATCACCCACGGCTTCTTCAAGGCCAACATGTTCCTCGGCGCCGGCTCGGTCATGCACGGCATGAACGACGACGTCGACATGCGGGCCTACGGGGCGCTGCGCAAGGTCATGCCGGTCACCTTCCTGACCTTCGCGATGGGCTACCTCGCGATCATCGGCTTCCCGCTGTTCTCCGGCTTCTGGTCCAAGGACAAGATCATCGAGACCGCGCTGGTCGAGAGCCCGGTCGCCGGAGCGGCCGCGCTCATCGGCGCCGGGGTCACGGGCTTCTACATGACCCGCCTGATGCTGATGACCTTCTTCGGCGAGAAGCGCTGGAAGGACGGCGTCCACCCGCACGAGTCGCCGTCGGTGATGACGGTCCCGCTGATGGTCCTGGCCGCGCTGTCGGTCCTCGGCGGCGTGCTCTACCTCGGGCACTGGATCGTCGACTGGCTGGCGCCGGTCGTCGGCGAGATCCCCGAGCACGAGCTCCCGATGCCGGCGATCGTCTACTCGATGATCACCGTCGCGGTCGTGGCGGTCGGTGTCGGCGTGGCCTGGATGACCGTGGGCAAGCGGCCGGTCCCGACCACACCGCCGACCGACGTCTCCTTCGTCACCCGCGCGGCCCGTGCCGACATCTACGGCGACACGATCAACGACACCCTGGTCGTCAAGCCCGGTGCCGCGCTGACCCGCGGCCTGGTCTCGACCGACCGCTCGGTGGTCGACGGCCTGTTCACCGGCACCGCCACGGTGCTGGCCGGGATCGGGCAGGGCCTGCGCCGGGCCCAGAACGGCTTCGTGCGCTCCTACGCCCTGTCGATCCTCGGCGGCGTCATCCTCGTCCTCGCGGCCCTCACGGTGGTGAATCTCTGATGTCCGACTTCCCGTGGCTCAGCGTCCTCGTGGCGCTGCCGCTCGTGGGTGCCTTCGTGGTCCCGAGCCTGCGCGGCACCACCGCCAAGCAGGTCGGCCTCGGCTTCTCGCTGGCCACGCTGGTCCTCTCGGTCCTCGTGGCCGCGCAGTACGAGCTCGACGGCGGCATGCAGCTGACCGAGACCTACGAGTGGATCCCGGCCTTCGGCGTCCACTTCGCCCTCGGTGTCGACGGCCTCGGCCTGCTGATGGTGCTCCTCACGACGCTGCTGGTGCCGATCGTGCTCCTCGCGGCCTGGCGTGAGGACGAGGTCGACAACCCCGCCCACGTCGACGGCAACCCCCAGGGCAAGGCCCACGTCTTCGTGGCCTGGGCCCTGGCCCTCGAGGCGCTGTCCCTGGCGGTCTTCCTGGCCACCGACGTGTTCCTCTTCTACATCGTCTTCGAGGCCACGCTGATCCCCGCGTACTTCCTCGTCGGCGGCTTCGGGCGTGTGGGCCGGTCGGCCGCCGCGGTGAAGTTCCTGATGTTCCAGCTCGCGGGCGGCCTGGTGCTGCTCGTCGGCGTCATCGGGCTCTACGTCGTCTCCGCGCAGGCCGGCTCCCCGTCGTACCTCCTGAGCGACCTGATGGCGCTCGACATCGACACCACCGCCGGGCGCTGGCTCTTCGCCACGTTCTTCATCGCCTTCGCGGTGAAGGCCCCGCTGTTCCCGGTCCACACCTGGCTGGCCGACACCACCGGCAGGGCGACGCCCGGCACCTCGGTGCTGCTGGTCTGCGTGCTGGACAAGATCGGCACCTTCGGCATGCTGCGCTTCTGCCTGGGGATCTTCCCCGAGGCCTCGCAGTGGGCGACGCCGCTGGTCGTCACGCTCGCCCTGATCTCGATCGTCTACGGCGCCTTCGTCGCGATCGGCCAGGACGACGTGCTGCGCCTGATCGGCCTGACCTCGCTGAGCCACTTCGGGTTCATCGTCCTGGGCATCTTCGTCTTCAGCTCCCAGGGCGGCACCGGCTCGATCCTCTACATGGTCAACCACGGCCTCGGCACCGCCGCGCTGTTCCTGGTCGCGGGCTACGTCATCGCGCGTCGGGGCACCGCCTCGATCCGCGAGCTGGGTGGCCAGGAGAAGGTCACGCCGGTCATCGCGGCCCTGCTGCTCATCGGTGGCCTCGCGACCCTGGGCCTGCCGGGCCTGTCGCCTTTCATCAGCGAGTTCCTGGTGATCATCGCGGCCTTCGACTACGCCTGGTACGTCGGCGCCGTGGCCGTCACCGGCATCGTGCTGGCCGCGATCTACGTGCTGTGGATGTACCAGCGCACCATGACCGGCCCGACGCCCGAGCGGGCCACCGCTGACGAGGACCTCAGCCTGCGCGAGGGCATCGCCGTCGCCCCGCTGGTCGTCGCCCTGGTGTTCCTGGGCTTCTACCCCGCGCCGCTCCTGGACGCCGCCGACCCCTACGTCGGTGACCTGATGAGCCACGTCGGCGTGACCGACGACCCGCCGGAGGTCACCGCGCCCGCGGCCGACCACGCCGGTGACGAGCACGCCGAGGAGGGCGAGCACTGATGGAGTTCACCAAGCCTGTCCTCGCCTACGCCGAGATCTGGCCGCTGATCGCGGTGCTCGGTGTCGCCTGCCTCGGCGTGCTGGCCGAGGCGCTGCTCGCCCGCCCCCACCGCCACCGTGCGCAGGTGCTGCTCGCCGGCACCGGCCTGGTCGCCGCGCTCGTCGGCACCGTCGTCGTCGGCACCCGCCTCGACGAGGTCGCCGACGGCGCCGCCCGCGGCGTCATCGGTGGCGCCGGCTCGGTCGTCGTCGACGGCCCCACGGTCTTCCTGTGGGCCCTGGTGCTGGTCTTCTCGCTCATGGGTCTCGCGCTCTTCGCCGAGCGCAAGGTCGAGGCCGGGGTGTCGGTCTTCGCCGGCCAGGCCGCCGCGCTGCCCGGCAGCGATGCCGAGCGCCAGGCGCAGGGGCTGGACCACACCGAGGTCTACCCGCTGATGATGTTCGCCATCGGCGGCATGATGCTCTTCCCCGCCTCCGGGGACCTGCTGACGATGTTCGTGGCCCTCGAGGTGCTCTCGCTGCCGCTCTACCTCCTCTCCGGGCTGGCGCGCCGCCGCCGCCTGCTGAGCCAGGAGGCCGCGCTGAAGTACTTCCTGCTCGGGGCGTTCTCCTCCGGCTTCTTCCTCTACGGCATGGCGCTGGTCTACGGGTACGCCGGCACGCTGGACCTCGGCGGCATCGACCTGGCCATCCGCAACGGCTCCGGCAACACCGGTATGCTCACCATCGGGCTCGGCCTGCTGCTGGTCGGCCTGCTCTTCAAGGTCGGCGCCGTCCCGTTCCACTCCTGGACCCCCGACGTCTACCAGGGCGCCCCGACCGCGGTGACCGGCTTCATGGCCGCGTGCACCAAGATCGCCGCCTTCGGCGCGCTGCTGCGCCTGCTCTACGTCGGCTTCGGTGCCGACCGCTGGACCTGGCAGCCGGTGCTGGGCGTCATCGCGGTCCTCACCATGCTGGTCGGTGCGCTGCTCGCGGTCGTGCAGACCGACGTCAAGCGGATGCTCGGCTACTCCGCGGTGGCCCACACCGGGTTCCTGCTCACCGGCGTGCTCGGCGCGCAGGCGGCCGGCGACCTCGCGGTCGGCCAGGTCACCTCGCTGCAGGCCGTGCTGTTCTACCTGGCGACGTACTCCTTCGCGACGCTCGGCGCCTTCGCGGTCGTCACCCTGGTGCGCGACGCCTCCGGTGAGGCGACGGGGCTGGACCGCTGGGCCGGCCTGGGCAAGCGCTCGCCGCTGGTGGCAGGTGCCTTCGCGTTCTTCCTGCTGTCGATGGCCGGCATCCCGCTGACCGCCGGCTTCGCGGGCAAGTGGGCGGTGTTCACGGTGGCGATGTCGGCGGGGGCGTGGCCGGTGGTCCTGGTGGCCATCACCTCCTCGGTGATCGCGATCTTCTTCTACGTGCGGACCATCCAGGTGATGTTCTTCTCCGACGTCGCCGAGGGCACCGAGCCCGCGGCGGTCTCGGTGCCGTCGATGCTGACCAGCGGCACCATCGCCGTGGCCGTGCTCGGCACGCTCGTCCTCGGCGTGGTGCCGGGGCCGCTGCTCGAGCTGGCGGCCGATGCCGGACAATTCATCAGGTGAGCTCCACCCCGCCCCCCGCCACGCTGGCCCTGCCGGTCACCGACGACGCGCTCGCGGCCCGGCTGCGCACGCGCATGGAGACCGTCGAGAAGCTCCTCGACGGTCACGTCGAGGGTCGCACCGCCTACGTCACCGAGGCGGCGCGGCACCTGCTGGCCGCCGGGGGGAAGCGGTTCCGCCCGCTGCTGGTGCTGCTGGCCTCGGAGACCGGTGAGCACCCCGACAGCGACGACGTGCTCACCGCGGCCTGCGTCGTGGAGATCACCCACCTCGGCTCGCTCTACCACGACGACGTGATGGACGAGGCCGACCTGCGCCGCGGCGCCGACTCGGCCAACGCGCGCTGGGACAACCTCGTCGCGATCCTCACCGGTGACTTCCTCTTCGCCCGCTCCTCCGAGCTCACCTCGCGGCTCGGCGCCGACGCGGTGCGCATCCAGGCCGAGACGTTCACCCGACTGGTCGAGGGCCAGATCATGGAGACCGTCCCGCCCGGCGAGGGCGAGGACCCGCTCGAGCACTACCTCGAGGTCGTGGCCGGCAAGACCGGCTCCCTCATCGCCACCTCGGCGCGCTACGGAGCCCGCTTCGGGGGCGCCAGCCGCGAGGTGGAGGAGGCGCTGGCGGCGTACGGCGAGATCGTCGGCTCGGCCTTCCAGCTCTCCGACGACATCCTCGACATCGCCTCGGAGACCGACGAGTCCGGCAAGACCCCGGGCACCGACCTGCGCGAGGGCGTCCCCACGCTGCCGACGCTGATGGCCCAGGCCGCCTGTCGCGGCTCCTCCGACCCCGCCGACGTCCGGTTGCTGGAGCTGCTGTCGGGCCCGATCACCGACGACGCCGACGTCGAGGAGGCCCTGGGCCTGCTCCGCGCGCACCCGGCGATGGACGAGGCCCGCGCCTACGTCGTCGCCCGGGCCACCGAGGCCAAGGCACTGCTGGAGGTCCTGCCCGAGACCCCGGTGCGCACGGCCCTCGAGGCCTTCGCCGACCTCGTGGCCGTCCGGACCGGCTGAAGCATGGTCGCCAGCAGGTCCGCCCGCGCCCGGAAGGCCGGCGTCGAGGCCGGGCCGCTCGCGCAGGTCCGCATCGAGGTGGGCGCCGACGACTCGTTCGTCTACCGGATCGCCTGCACCGACTGCACGACCGGGTCCGGCAGCCCGTGGTCCACCCATCGACGCGGCGAGGACAACGGCTACCTCGCGGCGATGGACCGCTGGTCCTTCCACCTGGTCGAGAAGCACCCCGGCCAGGAGGCACCCTGCCTGGTGCACCTGCCCGCGGCCCAGCAGCGCCTGCACGAGCGCCGCGAGCAGCGTGACGGGACCCCGGGAGCCTGACGCCCGCTCAGACCGCCGACGCCTCCGCGGCCAGCGCCAGCTGACGCCGCCGGTGCGTGAGCGCCTCGAGGGTGAAGACCACCAGCGCCACCCAGACCAGCACGAACCCGGCCCACCGCGCCGCGGGCATCTCCTCGCGGAACCACAGGACGCCGAGCAGGAACTGCAGGATCGGCGCGAGGTACTGCAGCAGCCCGAGCGTGGTCATCGAGACCCGTGTGGCAGCCGCCCCGAAGCAGATGAGCGGGACCGCGGTGATGATGCCCGTGGTCGTGAACAGCAGCGCGTGCCCGAGGCCGTGCTGCCCGACCTCGGCGCTGCCCGCGAGCCCGATGAGCAGCAGGTAGCCCAGCGCCACCGGCGCGAGCACCGCGGTCTCGACCGAGAGCGACTCCACGGCGCCGACCGAGGCCTTCTTCTTGGCCAGGCCGTAGCAGGCGAACGACAGCGCCAGCGTGATCGCGATCCACGGGGGCCGTCCGTACGCCGCGGTCAGCACCACCACGGCCACGCCGGCCACCCCGAGGGCGGCCCACTGCAGCGGCCTCAGCCGCTCACCGAGCACGAAGACGCCCATCAGCACGATGACCAGCGGGTTGATGAAGTACCCCAACGCCGTCTCCACGACCCGGTCGTGGGTCACGCCGTAGATGTAGCCACCCCAGTTCACGCTGATCGCCACCGCGGCGAAGGCCAGCAGGCGCAGCGCCCGACGGTCCCGCACGACCGCCATCAGGCTCTCGCGCCGGCGCAGGAGGAGGATCAGCAGCCCGACGGTCAGCGTCGACCACACGATCCGGTGCGCGAGCATCTCCAGCGCGCCGGCCGGCTCCAGCAGGGGGAAGTAGAGCGGGAAGAGCCCCCACATGAGGTACGCCGCCGCCCCCAGCGCCACGCCGCGTGCCGAGTCGTTCACGTCCGGAGCATAAGAGCGCTGTTTGACTCAGGCAGCATCGGGGCACGAAGCCAGCACCGCCCCACCACCTCACCCTCGGGAGCCCCCATGCTTGACGTCCTGCGCCGCCTCCTCCGCGCCCCTCACGCCCTCCTCGCCGTGGTGCTGGCCCTCGGCCTGCTGACCGCGACCGTGCCGGCCGCCAGCGCCGAGCAGGTGGAGCGGGAGATCTCGATCAGTGGCAAGGAGCCGCAGGAGAACAAGTTCATCATCAAGGGGAAGATCTCCCCGAGCACCGGCAAGCCGGTCAACGCGATCATCGAGGTCAAGCACTGCAAGAAGGACACCGACTGCGGGGCGGACTGGAAGCGGTTCGCCAAGATCAAGACCAACAAGAAGGGCCGCTACAGCGAGCGGGTCAAGGGCCTGAAGAAGGGCCACGAGCGGGTCTACTACCGGGTCGCCACGAAGGAGAACAAGAAGTTCTTCGCCGCGGTCTCGGAGTCGATCTACATCTACCGGCTGTTCTGACCCGATCCGCCGGTCGACCCGACCAGACGCGACGAGGGGCCCCACCGTGACGGTGGGGCCCCTCGTGCGTGGAGCGGATGTGGCTCCTGCGGTCAGGAGCCGGTCAGACGACGGTCCAGGTGTCGCCGCCGCCGATGAGGGCGGCGAGACGCTCGGCCGGGGGAGCGGCGTCGGCGGACTCGAGGTCGCCGCGGGCGGTCGCGAGCTGGGCGCGGGCCTGGTCGTCGTACGTCGAGCGTTCGACCTGCCGGAAGATCCCGATCGGGGACTGGTTGAGGTAGCCGGAGTCGGTCAGGCGGCTGATCGCGAAGGCCGTGCTCGGGTCAGGGTTGTGTGCGTCGTGGACCAGGATCGCCTCGGCACCGACCGAGGCGACCTCGACGACCTCGACGCCGCCGCCGGCGGAGCGGACCAGGCCCTTGGAGCCCAGACCGTCCTCGGCGGGGGCACCGAAGCGGATCGGCTCGCCGTGGACCAGCGGGATGATCGCGTCGGCCTTGGTGTCGGGGCTCTTGATCGCGTCGAAGGCGCCATCGTTGAAGATCGGGCAGTTCTGGTAGATCTCGACCAGCGAGGTGCCACGGTGCGCGGCCGCCGCGGCGAGCACCGAGGTGAGGTGCTTGCGGTCGGAGTCGATGGTGCGGGCCACGAACGTGCCCTCCGCGCCCAGGGCCAGCGACACCGGGTTGAACGGGTGGTCCACCGAGCCCATCGGGGTCGACTTGGTGATCTTGCCGGCCTCGGAGGTGGGGGAGTACTGACCCTTGGTCAGGCCGTAGATCCGGTTGTTGAACAGCAGGATCGTCATGTTCACGTTGCGGCGCAGCGCGTGGATCAGGTGGTTGCCACCGATCGAGAGCGCGTCGCCGTCACCGGTGACGACCCACACCGAGAGGTCCTCGCGTGCGGTGGCCAGGCCGGTCGCGATCGAGGGGGCACGCCCGTGGATGGAGTGCATGCCGTAGGTGTCGAGGTAGTACGGGAAGCGGCTGGAGCAGCCGATGCCGGAGATGAACACGATGTTCTCCCGGCGCAGGCCCAGGTCGGGGAGGAAGGACTGCACGGCCTTCAGCACGGCGTAGTCGCCGCAGCCGGGGCACCAGCGGACCTCCTGGTCGGAGGAGAAGTCCTTGCCGGTCTGGGTCTCGCCCTCGGCGAGCGTGGGGACGCCCTCGGTGCCGGAGCGGAAGGTCGGGACGTTGAGATCGACGGTCACTGGTGGACCTCCTGGCTGGTCGCGACGGACAGGTCGAGCTCCTCGAGCGGGATGCCCTCGGCCTCGGCCACGAGGTGGCCCACGGCCTCGGCGAGCTCGGCGGCCTTGATCGGCATGCCGTTGACCTGGTTGTAGCCGATGGCGTCGACGAGGTACTTCGCACGCAGCAGCAGGGAGAGCTGGCCGAGGTTCATCTCGGGGACCAGCACCTTGTCGTAGCGCTTGAGCACCTCCCCGAGGTCCTTCGGGAACGGGTTGAGGTGGCGCAGGTGGGCCTGGGCCACGTGGTAGCCGGCGCGGCGGACACGGCGGCAGGCGGCACCGATGGGGCCGTACGTCGAGCCCCAGCCCAGCACGAGGACCTTGGCCTCGCCGGAGGGGTCCTCGACCTCCATCGGCGGCAGCGAGTCGGCGATGCGGTCGATCTTGGCCTGGCGGGTGCGGACCATGAAGTCGTGGTTGGCCGGGTCGTAGGAGATGTTGCCGGTGATGTCGGCCTTCTCCAGACCGCCGATGCGGTGCTCGAGACCGGCCACACCGGGGGGCGCCCACGGGCGTGCGAGCGTCTCGGCGTCACGGGCGTAGGGCTGGAACTCGCCGTCGTCGGTCAGGTCGTCGGCCGTGGCGAAGGCCGGGTCGATGGTCGGCAGGTCCGCGACGTCGGGGATGCGCCAGGGCTCGGAGCCGTTGGCGAGGTAGCCGTCGGAGAGCAGCATCACCGGGGTGCGGTAGGTGACCGCGATCCGGGTGGCCTCGACCGCGGCCTCGAAGCAGTCGCCGGGCGACTGCGGTGCCACGACGGGCACGGGGGCCTCGCCGTTGCGGCCGAACATCGCCTGCAGCAGGTCGGCCTGCTCGGTCTTGGTCGGCAGGCCGGTCGAGGGGCCGCCGCGCTGGACGTCGACCACGATCAGCGGCAGCTCGGTCATCACCGCCAGGCCGATGGCCTCGGACTTCAGCGCGACACCGGGGCCGGAGGTCGAGGTGACGCCCAGGGCGCCGCCGAAGGAGGCGCCGATCGCGGCGCCGATGCCGGCGATCTCGTCCTCGGCCTGGAAGGTCGTGACACCGAAGCCCTTGTGCTTGCTCAGCTCGTGGAGGATGTCGGAGGCCGGGGTGATCGGGTAGGTGCCGAGGAAGACCGGCAGCCCGGACTGCACGCCGCCGGCGACCAGGCCCCACGCGAGCGCGAGGTTGCCGGTGATGTTGCGGTAGGTGCCCGGCGACATGGTGGCCGGCTTGACCTCGTAGCGCACCACGAACGTCTCGGTGGTCTCGCCGAAGTTCCAGCCGGCCTTGAAGGCGGTGATGTTGGCGTCGCGGATGTCGGGGACCTTGGCGAACCGCTTGGACAGGAACGACTCGGTGGTGTCGGTGGGACGGCCGTACATCCACGACAGCAGGCCGAGGGCGAACATGTTCTTCGCGCGGGCGGCGTCCTTGCGCGACAGCCCGAACTCCTTGACCGCCTCGACCGTCATGCCGGTCAGGTCGACGGGGTGGACCCCGAAGTCGGCCAGCGGACCGGCGGTGTCGTCGATGGAGTCGAGCGGGTTCTCGGAGTAGCCGGCCTTCTCCAGGTTGCGCTTGGTGAAGTCGTGGGTGTCCACGATGATCGTCGCGCCCTTGGGCAGGTCGGCCAGGTTGGCCTTGAGCGCTGCCGGGTTCATCGCCACCAGCACGTCCGGCGCGTCGCCGGGGGTGAGGATGTCGTGGTCGGCGAAGTGCACCTGGAACGACGAGACACCCGGGATCGTGCCCTGGGGGGCACGGATCTCGGCGGGGAAGTTGGGCAGCGTCACCAGGTCGTTGCCGAACGCCGCCGACTCCTGGGTGAACCGGTCACCGGTGAGCTGCATGCCGTCACCGGAGTCGCCCGCGAACCGGATGATCACCCGGTCGAGCTGCTTGACCTGCTTGGACACGGTGCGTCCACACTCCTTCGTGCTGCGCGAGGTGTCGCGCCTACCGTACGTCGTACGAGAACGTGTTCTAGTTTCGCACGATTTCCGTGACTTGGACAGGTGTCCAGAAATGCCTGGACACCCGATCAACTGTAGACGCGTGACCCAGCCCACCCGCGCCGCGTCCCAGCGCTCGGCGGCGCCCTCCACCCCGGGGGATGGGGAGGGTGTAGGGGGTCAGCGGTAGTTGGTGAACTGCACCGCGAAGTCGTAGTCCTGCTCCTTGACCAGGCGCTGGACGGCCTGCAGGTCGTCGCGCTTCTTGGAGGAGACCCGCAGCTCGTCGCCCTGGACCTGCGCCTTGACGCCCTTGGGGCCCTCGTCGCGGATCAGCTTGCCGATCTTCTTCGCGTCCTCGGTGGTGATGCCCTCCTTGAGGGCGACGTCGATCTTCGACTGCTGGCCGGACTGGCGGACCTCGGAGGCGTCGAGCACCTTCAGCGAGACGCCGCGCTTGACCAGCTTGTCCTTGAACACGTCGAGCACCGCAGCGGCGCGGTCGTCGGCGGAGGCGGTGATCTCGATCGCCTTCTCGCCCTTCCACTCGATCGTGGCGCCGGTGCCCTTGAAGTCGAAGCGGGTCGCCACCTCGCGGGCCGCCTGGCCCAGCGCGTTGTCGACCTCCTGGCGGTCGAGCTTGCTGACGATGTCGAAGGACGAGTCGGCCACGATGTCTCCTGGTCTCGGTGTGCGCTGCTGGTCCGCGGCCGGTCGGGGCGCGCGGAATTGAGGTCGCCCCGGGGGGCTGCGCTATTGTTTCCTCCCGTTGCCGCGGGACCAAACGGCCCCCGCGCGTGACACCCGGCAGGTTGCCCGAGCGGCCAATGGGAGCGGACTGTAAATCCGTCGGCTTTGCCTTCGAAGGTTCGAATCCTTCACCTGCCACAGCACCACAAAGAGCCCCTGACCTGCAGCAATGCAGGTCAGGGGCTCTTTGCTGGTTGTCCGGCCATGTCCGGCCAGATCCGGGTCTCAACGGCTGTCCGCGACAAATACGCGACAAAGTTTCAAAGCTGGTGACTATCAGTCAGTCCCGAGACAGGAGCGAGAGCGCCTGCTTCTCGCCGCCGTCCACACACCCGGCATAGACGTCCAGGAGGACTCGGACGCTGTGCCCCGCCCACTTGGCGACCTGCGTAGGCGGAACTCCGGCGTTCAGCCACCACGTGAGTCTCGCGTGCCGAAGGTCGTACGGACGACGCGCCAACACGCTGTCGACCTGCTCTGGGCTGAGTGCGGTGATTCGTGCGCGCGACCATGCCCGGCCGATCGTCTCCACTGAAACGAGGGAGGTGTAGGGCGGACTCAACGGCTTCCCAGCCTTGCCGGTCCGCGAGACAAAGAGGTGTCCATCAGGGCCACACGGATAGGTATCGAGGTGCGTTCGCAGGATCTTGACGGCTCGCTTGTTCAGCGGGACCCGGCGAGTCTCGGACTGAGAGCGGTGCTTCAGCGGTCTCTGCTCAGTTGCCTGGCCATCGTTGGTCGGTCAAGTCCCGGCTAGTGGTGTAGCGCTGCGTTCCTTCGCTGGGGGTTCAGGCAGTGAGTGCTGGCAGTTGGTCGCCTCCTATCTCGGTGTCGGTGGT
>Ga0208056_100159_pt1 | contig 18977 bp, 14 predicted proteins | sample DeeseametaMP2052_FD_184178 | JGI IMG/M metagenome (GOLD analysis project Ga0208056, IMG submission 184178) | Marine microbial communities from the Deep Pacific Ocean - MP2052 (SPAdes) | ecosystem: Environmental > Aquatic > Marine > Oceanic | place: West of Cabo San Lucas, Mexico, North Pacific...
TTTTTCTAAAGCTTGTTTTGCAATACGAATTGTGTTTTTTCTTCTACCGTATTGACCTTTGACTTGTTTTAAGACTTTCTTATGCCGAGCGTGACTTGTAACTCCCCTTTTTACTCTTGCCATTTTAACCTCGCAAACTGTAAGGCATATATGACTTAACAATTTTTGAATCTTGCTTAGACATAATTGTTGTACCTCTTTGTTTTCTTATTTGTGAATTAGTTCTTTTAATCATTCCATGTCTTTTTCCTGCTTGGGGCATTTTTATTTTGCCCTTAGCAGTTAATCTAAATCTTTTTTTTGCTGAACTTTTAGTCTTTAATTTTGGCATAAAATTAATGCAGTTTATACAAATTTTATATTTGATTTACAATAAAATTATAAAACTATAAGGGTTGGACTATCATAGTGATCTGCCTTCCTTCAAGCTTGGGGTCTACTTCTACCTTTCCAAGGCTTGCAGTATCACTAATTATACGCTTCATTAGTTCTTTACCCAAACCTGTATGTTGCATTTCCCTTCCCTTAAATCTTACTGTGAATTTAACTTTATCTCCTTTTTCCAAAAATTTTTGAGCATTTTTAAGTTTAAAATTATAATCATGGACATCTGTAACCGGTCTAAGTTTAATTTCTTTTAAATTTACAATTTTTTGTTTTTTTTTGGCCTTGTTTGCTTTTTTCTGTAAATCATATCTATATTTTCCAATATCCGTTATTTTGCAAACTGGAGGATTAGCTTTTGGAGAAATCTCGATTAAATCTAACCCTTCTTGTTTCGCCATTTCAACTGCTTCCTTTATAGAAAAGGTACCTAGATTTTTTTTATCACTACTTATAACTTGAACTTCTAGTGCTCGAATCCTTTCATTTGTTCTAGGACCTTTTGGTCTCGTTCTTCTTTGAAAATAATTTTGTTTCTGGAATGCCACTTAGTTTATTGGGAATTTATTTTGTTGAGATATTTTTTTAATTGCTCGATCAAGCGAAAGAGTTTCTTGTTTTTCTGATCCTAATTTTCTAATTGTAACGCTTTTACCTTTAACTTCTTTTTCACCACAAATTAATAAAAGAGGTACTTTAGATAGTGAATGTTCTCTAATTTTATAATTTATCTTTTTATTTTTTAAATCCACTTCGGTGTTTATACCTGCTTTCATACATTGTTCAAATATCTTTTTTGCATAATTATCAAATTCTGAAGCAATAGGAAGAACAACAACCTGTAAAGGAGCTAACCATAACGGTAATTTTCCAGCATAATGTTCAATTAAAATTCCAATAAATCTTTCTAGAGAACCAAATAAAGCTCGATGTAACATTACAGGAACTTTTTTTGATCCATCGCTAGCAACATAGGAAGCTCCAAGTCTTGAAGGAAGATTTAAATCTACTTGTAAAGTTCCACACTGCCAATCACGTCCAATAGTATCCCTAAGTACAAAATCTATTTTGGGTCCATAAAATGCTCCTTCGCCTTTATTAATTTCATATTTTAATTTTGATTGTTTTATTGCTTTTAGCAATGCAGATTCCGCTTTATCCCAAATTTTATCATCTCCAACTCTTTTTTGAGGCCTGTCAGAATATTGTAGTAAGACGTTTTTAAAGCCGAGATCTTTATAAATTTCTAATATCAAATTTGTTACACTCAAGCATTCATCGGTAATTTGATCTTCAGTACAAAAAATATGAGCGTCGTCCTGAGTGAAGGCTCTAACTCTCAACAAACCATGCAAAGCACCTGAGGGTTCATATCTGTGAACTTTGCCAAACTCTGATAGCCTAAGAGGAAGATCTCTATAACTTTTAAGTCCCTGGTTAAATATTTGTAAACACCCTGGGCAATTCATTGGTTTAATTGCAAAAGTTTTTTTATCAGGCGTTTCAGAAGTAAACATATTTTCACCGAATTTTTCCCAATGGCCCGATTGTTCCCATAAGTTTTTGTCCAATATTTCTGGAGTATTAATCTCTTTATAACCTGCTCTTTTTTGTTTTAACCTCATATAACCAACAAGAGTTTGAAATAAAGTCCAACCTTTATGGTGCCAAAAAACTGCACCAGGACTTTCTTCTCTAAAATGAAATAAATCCATTTCTTTAGCCAGTTTCCTATGATCTCTTTTTTCCGCTTCTTCTAATCTAAAAAGATATTCATCCAGTTCTTTTTTATTACTCCAACACGTGCCATATATTCTTTGTAACATTTCATTGTTTGAATCGCCTCTCCAGTATGCTCCTGATACTTTTGTAAGCTTAAAGGCTTTTCCAATTTTTCCCGTTGAGGGTAGGTGAGGGCCTTTACATAAATCATGCCATTTACCATGATGATAAATAGAAAGTTCTTCATTTTTTGGAATGTCCTCTATTATTTCAGCTTTATAATGTTCTCCAATTTTTTTGAAGTGATTTATTGCTTCATTTCTTTTCCAGACTTCTCTTTTGGTTGGTTCGTCACGGTCAACTATTTCTTTCATCTTATTTTCTATTTTCTTGAGGTCCTCATCTGTAAAGGTTTCTTTTCTGGAAAAATCATAATAAAACCCATCCTTAATAACCGGACCAATTGTTACTTGAGTTCCTGGAAATAATTCTTGCACTGCCATTGCTAGAACATGCGCAGCATCATGTCTAATTACTTCTAAGCCTTCTTTGTCTTTTGTGGTAATTATCTTAATCTGAACATCTTTATCAATAGAAAAACTTAAATCTCTAAGTTTACCATTCACACTCATGATACAAGCATCTTTAGCTAGAGACTTACTGATCTTTTTTGCTATTTCAAAGCCATCAATAGTCTTTGAAAATGGAATTTTCTTACCATCTGGCAATTTTATATTTGGCATCGATTAAGATAACTCTATCAATTTTTTATATTCAGTAAAGGTAGTGTGGCACATTTTATCAACATCAAATTTTTTTAATATATTTTTCCTACCTTCAAACCCGATGGATTTCAATGAATTATAATCTTTTTGCATAACCATAATGATTGCATTTGTTAATGCGTTCGAATCGCCACTTTTGAATAAAAAGCCTGTCTTATCTTTAACTATTGTTTCTGTTGAACCTCCTATATCGCTCGCAACAATTGGAATTCCCATTGATTGAGCTTCTACGGAAACTCGTCCAAAAGCTTCTGGCTCAGAAGAACATGAACAAACTAAGTTTGCAATTTTGTAAGCAACAGGCATTTCATCACAGTGATCAATGAATTTGATAATTTTTTTTAATCTATATCGTTCTACTAAAGCAATAAGTTGTTTTTTGTAAACACTTTTTCCTTGGTCGCCACCAATAATAATTCCTTCAAAAGGCTGGTTATTAATTTGTTCCGAAAGTAACTTAAGTGCTTCAATAAATATTTTTTGACCCTTCCAGAAGGAAAGTCTTCCAGGAAGTAAAATAATAAATTTGTCTCTATCGATACTGTTTTTTTTAGAAAATTTTTCTATTTTTGAAAGTGAAATTTTTTGAGGATTAAAATAGTTTGCGTTAATACCTCTAAAAATTACTAAAAGTTTTCTTTTTCTATTTAAAAAAAAATCTCCATAATTTTCATTTATATGGGAAAAAATAAAATTTGAACCCGCGATAATTAAATGAGATCTCACCATTACCGAATTGTAAAACTTCTTAAATCGATTACTAAAATTATAAGTGCCATGAAATGTAGTCACAAATTTTCTTGATGTAATTTTTGTAGCTATTAAACAAGACCAGGCAGGAGCACGACTTCTAGCATGAATAATATTTATATTATAAATAAGTATTATTAAAGATATTATTATTGCATTGAATAAAATTAAAATAGGATTTTTAGATTGAACTGGTAATCTAAATACTTTTACTTTTTCTTTTTTGATAAACTTAAGTAATACTCCACCACTTGTAACAATAAAGGACTTGCAACCTTGTTCTGGAAGAAAATGTGCTAAATCGTAGCATCCCGTTTCTGCTCCGCCGTAGCCCAATTTAGGTATAACCTGTAAAACTTTGATTTTTTTTTTCATTATTTTGAAATATTATAGTATGTCAAATGAGTTACAAAAGATCCAAATATTTTTTAACTTCGAACAAAAGAAAAATCAAATATTTGTTTTTGAATAAAAAAAGTCAAATAACTGTGGTTTTTTTTCACGGGTTTATGTCTGATATGGTAGGAGAAAAACCAAATACAATTCAAAAATTTTGCACTAAAAAAAAAATAGGGTTTTTAAAATTCGAATATTCTGGCCACGGCAAATCTTCAGAAAAAATTACTGATGGCAATATATCCAAATGGACTAATGATGCTAAACAATTAATTAAGACAAAAATAAAAGGTAAAAAAAAATTAATATTTATTGGATCAAGCATGGGAAGTTGGATAGTGCTCAATTTATTTAAAAGTTTTAACAGACAATTAATAGGATTTATAGGAATTGCTTCAGCGCCAGAATTTACGGAAGAAATAATGTGGAAAAATTTCAGTAGAAAAATAAAAAAAATTATCTTTAAAAACAAAATTTACTACTTAGACAACGATTATGACGCTCCTTATCCAATTACAAAAAACCTAATCATGAATGGAAGAAAAAACAAAGTCCTTAATAAAAAAATAGATGCAAAAATACCTGTAGTTCTTTTTCATGGATTAAAAGACAAGTTAGTTCCATTAAAATTTTCTAAAAAAACATTTAAATTATTCAAAACTCAAAACAAAAAAATTATTAAAATTAAAGATGGCGATCATAGTCTTTCCAGAAAAAAAGATCTGAGAAGAATCTGTTCAGAATTAAGAAAGATGACTACAAATATTGCTTAGTCCCTCTTTATAAGTAGGGTATTTTAATTTAACTTTTAAGTTTTCTTTCATTTTAGTATTTTTAACTCTTTTTGAATCTTTATAAAAACTTTTAGACATTTCATTTTCTATAGTATCTAGCTTAATTTTTTGCGGAATGGGGACTTTTAATAGATTAGCAGCATAAACTGTTACCTCTTCATTAGAACACGGATAGTCATCACAAATATTATACACTTCACCAGAACTGGGTCGTTCAATCGATTTAACTAACGCTAGCGCAATATCATCTGTATGAATTCTCGAAAAAAACTGGTTTTTCTTATCAATAATTCTGGCTGTATTATTTTTTAGTTTATTTATCACATTGTGTTCTAAAGAATATATGCCTGCCAAACGAAAAATTCTAATTGGCATTTGATTTTGTTTGCACAAGTTCATCCATAATTTTTCTGATTTAAGCCTTGCTTTGCCTTTACTTGAAGTTGGTAAAGTCTCTGAATTTTCATCTACCCATTCACCATTTTTATTACCGTAGACACTTGTTGAAGACAGGTAAGTAATCCAATCAAATTTATTATTTTTAAATTTATCAGTAAAGTTTTTTAGCACCAAATCTTCATCAGAAACTGGAGGTATTGAAACTAAAACGTTATTTGAATTAGATAGTTCATTTAAAATATCTGGGTCATAATCATTTCCCTCAAAAAATAGAGATTTATAATTTTTACCAAAAATTTTTTTGTTAAAAGATGTTTTAGAAGTTGTGGTCGTTACAAAATCAAATTCACATTTTTGAGATACCAAACTTTTTACAAAATACTGTGCTACCTGACCAAAACCAAAACAGAATAATTTAAGTTCTTTTGCCATATTTCTTTAAACAGCTTTCGAAACTTTGGTTTTTAATAATAAAGGATTGGTAAGCTTATCTAGCATTTCTTTAGGACAAACTTGTTTAAAATTCTGCACCTCGTTGTTAAAATTCTCAAGTATTGTTTTGGCGATGTGAGATTGTGTTTCTTCAAAATGTTGATTAACTAAATTATTTAAACAACTTTTCCAATAATCAGTTTCTGGTACTTGCCAAATAACAGAACCGGGATTAACGTAGTTTTCAAATTCATGTTTTGGGTCATAAACAAACGCCATACCACCAGTCATACCTGCTGCAAAATTATCACCTGCTTTGCCTAAAATGACCACGGTACCTCCAGTCATATATTCACATCCATTAGAATCACAACCTTCTACAACTGCTTCAGCTCCAGAATTCCTAACTGCAAATCTTTCTCCTGATTGACCTGCTGCAAAGAGTTTTCCTGAGGTAGCGCCATAAAGCACAGTATTACCAATAATTGTATTATCATTACTAACCAAATTGCTATCTGCGGGAGGTTTAATAACAATCGTTGCCCCCGAAAGTCCTTTTCCAACGTAATCGTTTGCATCTCCAGTAACATTTAACTTCAAACCTTTTATCCCAAAAGCGCCAAGTGATTGACCTGCTGATCCTGACAAATTAATTTCAACTATATTTTCTTCAATACCTTTATTGCCGAATTTTTTAAAAATGTAATGTGATAGTCGCGTTCCTACAGCTCTGTGAACATTTTTAATTTCATAACTTGATTCCACTTTATTTTTGCCAATAGAATTTTTTATATCCTTATAAATTTTTTCATCTAGTGTTGGAGGGACTTCATTTATTAAATTAGTAGCACAGTACCTGTCATTGTTTCCTGGATCAGCCTGAACCAATAATGGACTGAGATCTAGATCATCTAAATTAGATGTGCCTCTGCTTACTTGTCTTAAAAGGTCAGTTCTTCCAATAATTTCGTTCAAATTTTTAAAACCTAACTCTGCTAGGATTTCTCTGACCTCTTGAGCAATAAAGGTAAATAAATTAACGACTTTCTCAGGTGTTCCAGTAAATTTTTTTCTCAAGTTTTCGTCTTGAGTACAAACCCCCACTGGGCAAGTGTTAGAATGACATTGACGCACCATAATGCAGCCCATTGCTACGAGAGAAGTGGTGCCAATTCCAAACTCTTCAGCCCCCATCATAGCAGCCATTACTATGTCTCTACCGGTTTTTATGCCACCATCAGTTCTTAAAGTTATTTGGTGCCTAAGTCCATTTAAAGTCAAAATTTGGTTTGCTTCAGTAAGTCCCATCTCCCAAGGAATTCCAACATGTTTTATGCTTGTTTGTGGACTAGCACCCGTACCACCAGAATGTCCTGAAATTAAAATTACGTCCGCTTTTGCTTTTGCAACGCCAGCAGCAATCGTTCCAACACCAGTTGATGCTACCAACTTAACACCCACTCTTGCCTTGGGATTAGTTTGTTTAAGATCGTAAATAAGCTGAGCTAAATCCTCTATAGAATAAATATCATGGTGGGGGGGTGGTGATATTAAAGTAACTCCCGGGGTCGAAAGTCTTAATTTTGCAATTTCTTTTGATACTTTAAAACCGGGCAACTGACCTCCCTCTCCAGGTTTAGCACCCTGAGCAATTTTTATCTCAATTTCGTTACAATTATTTAAATACTCAATAGTTACTCCGAATCTTGCCGAGGCGATTTGCTTAACACTTGAATTAGCACTGTCGCCATTTTTCATTTTAACAAATCTTTTTGGATCTTCTCCTCCTTCTCCGCTACAAGAAGCAGCTCCAATTCTATTCATTGCAATTGCTAAAGTTTCATGAGCTTCTGCTGATAAAGCTCCATGGGACATACTTCCGCTTCCAAATCTTTTTCTTAAGCTGGTTTCTAATTCTACTTCATTAATGTTAATTGATTTTCTTGGACTTTTAAAAATTAAAAGATCTCTTAAATTGATTAAAGGTAAATTATAAATTCCTTGAGCATATTTTTTATAAGTTTCATAAGAATTAATGGCTACCGCATGTTGTAGCATATGAATCAGTTGGCCTTGATATTGGTGATTTTCACCGTTTTTTCTGTATTTGTAAATGCCGCCGATTGGAAGAATTGATACATTTTTTTGAAAAGCTTTTTTGTGCAGTTCTTTTACCTTTGTTTCAATTCCAAAAATACCGATACCCGATATTCGAGATATCATTCCTGGAAAATATTCAGCTACAACTGCTCTACTTAGTCCGACAGTTTCAAAATTACATCCACCTCTATAGGCGCTCAAAACTGAAATACCCATTTTAGACATAATTTTTAACAAACCATTATTTACGGATTTAATGTATCGTTGAATACATTCCTCATACCTAAACTTCCCAAATAGTTTTTTTTCATATCTTTGATAAATTGAATCAAAGGCCAAATAGGGGTTAATAGTTGTCGCTCCAACTCCTAATAAAACAGCAAAAGAATGCGTATCTAGCACTTCTCCTGTTTGAACATTAATCGAAACAAAACCTCTTATTCCTAAATTAACTAACTTTGAATTTATTGCGCCAAACGCAAGTATCATTGGTACTGCTGCTTTTTTTTCAGAAAGTTGTTTGTCACTTAAAATTAAATGTTTACACCCTTCTCGAACTGCAATCTCAGCCTCAAAACTTAATTGATCTAATCTTTCTTTTAAATTATTTTGAACGTTAAATGTACAATCTAAAACTTTGAGGTTATTTTTAAAAAAAACTGTAAATTTTTTAAACTGTGAGTTAGACAAAATTGGACTATCCAATACATAAATGTTGTCTATAGGTACATTTTCAAAATCAAGAATATTTCTAAGATTTCCAAAACGAGTTTTCAAACTCATCACTTCATTTTCTCTTAGTGAATCAATTGGTGGGTTTGTTACCTGACTAAAATTTTGTCTGAAAAAGTGTGATAGAGGTCGGTATCTATCTGACAGTACTGCAGTAGGTGTGTCGTCGCCCATGGATCCCACAGCTTCTTTTGCTTCCTCTACCATTGGATGCAAAATTAGTTCTAGGTCTTCAATATTCATTCCTGCTAAATATTGTCTGCGTCTCAATTCATCACCAGAATAAATAAATTTTTCGTTTGAAATACTAATTTTTTTATCAAGGTCTATGATTTGTTTATTGTATTTTTTATAATCTTTTGAGATATGATTTTTAATACTTTTGCTATCATAAACTTTCCCTTGATCTAAATTAACAGCAATAATTTGTCCTGGTCCGAGTCTTCCTTTAAAAATTACTTTATCGTTTGGGATTGGTATCATTCCAGTTTCAGATCCTGCAAATAAAAGCTTATCTTTGGATATCGTATAACGTAACGGGCGAAGTCCATTTCTATCTGTAGCTGCAATAATCCATTTTCCGTCTGTTGCAGCAATAGCCGCAGGTCCATCCCAAGGTTCAATTGTGCTATTCAAAAAATTAAATAGATGTTGATGAGCTTTTGAAACTGTTTTTCTTCTTTTCGACCAAGCATCAGGAATAAGCATAAGTTTTACTAATGGGACCGATTTTCCTGATCTAACTAGTAATTCGAATACATTGTCTAGGGCTGCTGAGTCTGAATTCCCAGGTGTAATAACCGGTTTTAGTGATTCAATATCATCAAAAAGTTTACTGCTCATATCTTGTTCATGAATTTTCATCCAATTGATATTTCCTTTCAGAGTATTAATTTCACCATTGTGGGCCAATGTTCTAAAGGGCTGGGCTAAATCCCAGCTCGGAAAAGTATTGGTTGAATACCTTTGATGAAAAATTGCAAATCTGGAAATAAAACGTTTATCCATTAAGTCGGGGTAAAATTCGGATAATGCCTCTGCCAAAAACATTCCTTTGTAAATAATCGAACGTGAACTAAAAGAGCAAATATAAAAATTTTTGAGTTGTAATATATTGGATTGCTTTTCTATTTTTTTCCTCACAACAAATAAATCTTTTTCGAGTTCTTCTCCCGTCAAATTTTTATTGTTTGACTTAAAGATTATTTGAGTAATCTCAGGTCTATTGTTTTCAGCTTTAACTCCAAGGACACTAGTATTAATTGGAACTTGCCTCCATCTATAAACATAATAATTTTTACTTAAAAGTTCCGTTTCAATCAAAGTTTTGCAATTTTCTTGCGAACTATAATCATTACGGGGAAGAAAAATCATACCAACGCAAATTGTTCCTTCGTGATGTTTGCGACCTGCAAATGCAATCCTTTCTTTATAAAAATCTGCTGGAATTTCAATTTGAATTCCAGCACCGTCTCCGGTTTTTCCATCAGCATCTACCGCACCACGATGCCAAACAGCTTTTAATGCTTGTATGCCAAATTCGACTATTTTTCTTGACTTTTTTCCTTCTGTTGAAGCCACAAGACCAACTCCACAAGCATCGTGTTCAAGACTTGGGTAATATGCACCTGCTTCAGTTAGTTTTTTTAAATTTTTTTTATAAAGATTCATAGTTATGCTGCTTTTACATTTTTGCTTCGCTTGTGTTCTAAATATTTTCGAATTGATATAGTTGCATCTCTACCGTCTCTAATTGCCCACACAACCAAAGAGGCTCCTCTGACTATATCTCCAGCGGCAAAAACACCGGAGAGATTTGTTTCCATAGTTTTTAAATTGATCTTTATAGTCCCCAATTTAGAAATAGATAGATCTGGGGAGTTAAATAATTTTGGTAAATCTTCAGGATCAAAACCCAAAGCATTAATTACCATATCCGCCTTCATTTCAAATCCAGAATTTGGGATAGGCTCAGGTTTTTTTCTTCCAGATGAATCCGTCTTACCAAGTTTCATCCTCTCAACTAACACTGATGAAATTTGTGATGTACCAATAAATTTTTTTGGATTTGATAACCATATAAACTCAACTCCTTCTTCTTCTGCATTATGTACTTCTCGTGCAGAACCGGGCATATTTTCTCTATCTCTTCTATACAAACACTTTACTGATTTTGCATTTTGTCTTACTGCAGTTCTCACGCAATCCATCCCGGTATCACCTCCGCCAATTATAATAGTGTTCTTGCCTTCAGCATTGAGTGTCCCGTTATCAAAATTGTTTACTCTATCTCCCAAACCTTTTCGATTGGATGCCGTTAAAAATTCCATAGCTGGAAAAATATTTTTTAAATCAGAGCCCGGCAAATCGATTTCTCGAGGTTTATAAACGCCAGTTGCAATAAGTATTGTATCATGTTTTTTTCTTAATTCATCGAGCGATATATCTTTTCCAACCTCAAAATCTTTTTTAAACTTTATTCCACTCTCTTTTAAAAGATTGGTTCTCCTTTCAACAGTAAATTTTTCTAGTTTAAAGTTTGGTATTCCGTAAATCAAAAGCCCACCTGGTCGGTCGTATCGATCGTAAATAGTTATTTTATATCCTGATTTTCTTAGCTCTTCTGCGCAAGCTAATCCCGCTGGTCCCGCTCCAATGATACCAACGGATTGATCTATTTCTTTCAAAACTTTAATTGGTTTAATCCACCCTTTTTCCCATGCAGTATCTGTTATGTATTTTTCAACAGATCCGATTGTAACAGTTCCATGTCCTGCTCTTTCAATAACGCAATTACCTTCACATAAACGATCTTGCGGACAAATGCTTCCACAAATCTCAGGCATATTATTTGTGCTATGAACTAATTCATGAGCTTCTTGAAGCCTTCCTTCTGCGGTCAACTTTAACCAGTCAGGAATATTATTATGCAAAGGACAATGAACTTGACAAAAAGGAACTCCACATTGTGAACATCGGCTCGATTGTTCTTTAGCTTTCTCGTGAATAAATTGATCATAGATTTCTTTAAAATCTTTAGTTCTTAAACCACCGACTCTTTTAGCTGGCATTTGCATTCCAACATTTACAAATTTAAGCATTTTATCCGACATAATATTTTCCTTATAACCGTTATCTTTTATACCAATAAAAATAAGGCTAAAAGGATTTTTAGGACATAAAAGCTGACCTATATATTGAAAAATCCAATAAATTAATGATTTATTTTTGCATATCTGTTATGCAATGCCTAAAATCAATGCTTTCATCCATAGAAATTTTAATTTTAGCGGCTATTCAAGGTATTTCTGAGTTCTTGCCAGTAAGTTCTGTTGCTCACTTAGTTTTAGTTTCAAAATATTATGCATTTAACAATCAAAACTTATTAATCGATATCTGTTTACATCTTGGTTCCTTAATAGCAATCATATTTTATTTTAGAAAAGACTTATTTAATTTCATTCAAAATAAAACTTTCTTAATCAAAATTCTCATAAGCACCATTCCAATAATTCCTGTCGGTTACATTCTTTATCAAACAGGATTAATTAATCATTTAAGAAGCTTAGAAATTATTGGATGGACAAGTTTGATATTTGGCCTTCTTTTATATGTTAGTGATAAGGTTAAAATTACAAAAAAAATTGATACAGAATTTAATAATAAATCGGCAATTATTATTGGTTTGTTTCAAGTTATAGCTTTAATACCTGGAGTTAGCAGAACCGGAATTACTATCACCTCAGGAAGACTATTGGGATTTAATAGGTTTGATTCAGCTAAAATTTCATTTTTCTTATCAATACCAACTTTAGCGGCCGCTAGTCTTTTAGGGATTTATAATATTTACAAGGTGGGTAGCGCTGAACTTAACTTTTTAGCAATTATCGCTGTTATATTTTCTTTTATTTTTTCATATTTTACAATCGCAGTCTTTCTAAGCTATATTAAAAAATTTAGTTTGAATATATTTGTAATTTATAGAATTTTACTTTCATTACTATTGCTGTTTATTGCTTACTTATAATTTTTTTCATAAATTGGTGCAACCTGAGACAATAAAACACCTCCAAGGATCAGCGTACAACCAATAATATTATTTAAACCTAAAATCTGGCTTAAAATTAACCATGCAGCAATTGCTGCAAAAACTCCCTCAAGTGACATAACAATTGCTGCTGGAGCTGGTGCAATATTTCTCTGGCCAAAAATTTGTAAAGCAAATGCAGCGCCGCCGGATAGTATGCCCGCGTATAAGATTTCAAAAGTTTCCAATTTAATTTTTGAAATATCTATTTCCTCAAATATAATTGCTAATAAAAAGGATAATGTGGCAACAATCAGATTTTGTAATAAAGCAATAAAAAAAGGTAAATCAAAGTGTTCTATTATTTTTCCTATATAAATAATGTGAAGGGCCCAAAATAAAGCGCCGATTAATACTAAACCATCGCCAAATCTAATATTGGCATTACTAATGTCGCTTAAAAGATAGCCTCCAATTATACACGCTAATACAGAAGGCCATATAGACCAATGTAATTTCTTGGAAAATAAGAAATAAACAATGATTGGAACCATTGGTACATAAAAAATAGTGAAGAAAGCAGAATTGGCTACATCGGTGTAAAGCAATGAAACTTGTTGGAATACAGTTCCGAAAAATAAAAATACTCCAATAATTATTATAAGTTTTGAAAAACTTTTTGGTTTAGCTTTTATTTGTTCATTAATTTTTTTTCTCTCTAATAATAAAACAAATGGAGTTACTGTTAAAAAGCCCACAAAAAATCTAACAGAGTTAAAAGTAAACGGGCCTATATTATCCATACCCGTATCTTGAGCAATAAACGTCGTCCCCCAAATGAAGGTACAAACAACTAAACAAATAAGCGATATTGTTTTTTTCATTGGGGAAGGACTATACTGCTAATTTATAAGCAAAATCCTTTCCTAAACTTTCTCTTAAATGTACACAAAAACGAGCGCCTTCAGCTCCATCAATGATTCTGTGGTCGTAAGACAGCGACAATGGAAGCATGATTCTACTTTGATATTTTCCATCCATAAATACTTGTTTAGTTTCTGCTCTACCAACACCAAGAATAGCAACCTCAGGTTGATTAATGATAGGAGTAAAAAAACTTCCTCCGATATTTCCTAAGCTTGAAATTGTAATTGATCCTCCAAAAAATTCCTTTTTATCAATTTTAAGTTCTTTGCAAAGTGTACTTACCTTTTTTAATTCTTTTCCTAATGCCGTTATATCTTTTTTATCTGCATCTCTAATTTTGGGAACCATTAAACCATGTGGAGTATCTACTGCTATTCCTACATGGAAATATTTTTTATAGATTACTTTTCCATTTTCTAAATCTAAAGAAGCGTTAAAATTTGGATAATCTTTTAAAGCTTTTACAACCGCTCTTATAATAAACGTCAATGGTGTAATTGAAATTTTTTCTCCCGTATACAAGTCTCTTAAAGTTTTTCTAAATTTATCCATTTCAGTAATATCTGCTTCATCATGGTGGGTAACGTGCGGAATTTCATTCCAAGATTTTTCTAAATGTGATCTAGCAATTTTTTTGATTCTAGGAATTGGCTGGACATCAATTTCGCCAAATTCTGAATGCTCATATTCTTGAGGTGTTACAGTTCGTTTTTTTGCAATTTCTCCCGAAAGCGATTCTTTGATAAAAGACCTAACGTCGTTTTCAGAAACTCTTCCTTCCCTCTGCGATCCATGTATTTGATATAGGTTAGCTCCTAGCTCTCTTGCAAACTTTCTTACTTTTGGACTTGCACTAATGATTTGTTTTTTATCAGACATCTTTACAATACCGTTGGAATAGGCTTATCTTTATCTATCTTATACTTTTTCATTGCTTCTTCAGCATATTTTGAAGAAATGAGTTGTTCTTTAGCCAATGCACTTAATGCATAAGTTACAATATATTCTTTATCAACTTCAAAAAATTTTCTCAGGTTTTTTCTACCATCACTTCTGCCATATCCGTCGGTTCCAAAAGAATAAAAAGATCTGGAAATGTAAGGTCTTATTTGATCAGCATAAGTTTTAATATAATCAGAAGCTGCAACAATCAGACCCTCTTTATTTCCTAAGCATTTTTCTATATATGATTTTTCCGGTTTCTTTCCTGGATTTAGGAGATTTTTTCTTTCAATTTTCATACCATCATTTCTTAACTCATTAAAACTCGTAACGCTCCAAACATCACTATCGATGTTATAATCTTTGCTTAGAATTTCTGCTGCCGCTATTATCTCTCTTAAAATCGCCCCACAACCTAGTAATTGAATTTTAGTTTTTCCTTTATTGTTAAATTCTTTAAATAAATACATACCTTTAAGGATACCTTTTTCGCAATCTTTAGGCATCTCAGGGTGTTGATAGTTTTCATTCATCACTGTTATGTAATAGAAAATATTTTCTTGCTTATCATGCATTCTTCTTAATCCTTCTTGTAAAATAATTGCTAACTCATAGGAAAACGTTGGATCATAACTTATGCAATTCGGAATCGTTGAAGCCAATAAATGACTATGGCCATCTTGGTGCTGCAGCCCTTCTCCAGCTAGAGTGGTTTTGCCTGATGTCGCCCCTATAAGAAACCCTCTGGTTTGAGCATCTCCAGCGGCCCAAGCAAAATCCATTACTCTTTGAAAACCAAACATAGAGTAAAATAGGTAGATCGGGATCATTTCTAAATCGTGATTGGTATAAGCGGTTCCTGCCGCGATCCACGAACACATTGCTCCTGCCTCAGTAATTCCCTCTTCTAATACTTGCCCTTTTTTATCTTCCCTATAAAAGCTTAATTGTTCTGAATCTACAGGTTCATACTTTTGACCTTCATGAGCATAAATTCCTATTTTTTGAAAAAATCCTTCCATTCCAAAAGTCCTTGCTTCATCTGGGATGATAGGAACTAATTTTGAAGCAATGTTTTGATCTCTCAATAAACTTGTTAACATCCTGACTAATACCATGGTGGTTGACATTTTATGCTCTCCCGAAGATTTTAACATGCTCTTAAAAATATCTTTTGAAGGTTTTTTAATTGGTTTTGCGTAAGAAGTTCGCTCTGGTATATTTCCTCCGAGCATCATTCTTCTTTCCTTAAGATATTTTATTTCCTCAGACTTTTCACCTGGTTTATAAAATTCTACATTTTTTACTTGTTTGTCTGTAAGAGGAATATCAAAACGATCCCTGTAGTATAGCAAGTCTTCCTCTCCTAATTTTTTTTGCTGGTGAGTTATATTGATACTTTCTCCGGACTTGCCCATACCATAACCCTTAATAGTTTTTGCAAGAATTACGGTTGGTTGACCCTTAGTCTTCATTGCTGCATCATAAGCTGCATAAACTTTGTGAGGATCATGACCTCCTCTGTTAAGTTTCCATATATCTCCATCAGTCATAGTTGAGACTAATTCTTTTAGCTTGGAATATTTTCCAAAAAAATTCTCTCTAACGTAAGCCCCACCTTTAGCTTTAAATGCTTGATATTCCCCATCAACACATTCATTCATTCTTTTTATTAATAAGCCGCTTTTGTCCTTTGCGAGTAAATGATCCCAGTAAGATCCCCAAATAACTTTTATTACATTCCATCCAGCTCCTCTAAAAATGCCTTCAAGCTCTTGGATAATCTTGCCATTTCCTCTCACTGGACCGTCTAATCTTTGTAAATTACAATTAATAACAAATATAAGATTATCCAATTTTTCTCTGGAAGCTAATCCAATTGCTCCTAGAGATTCTGGTTCGTCCATTTCTCCATCTCCTAAAAATGTCCAGATTTTTCTGTCTTCATCTTTTAATAAACCTCTGTTAATTAAATACTTTGTAAACCTGGCTTGATATATTGACATAATAGAACCAAGACCCATTGAGACTATTGGAAATTGCCAAAATTTAGGCATTAGCCATGGATGAGGGTAGGATGAAAGACCCTCTCCATCAACTTCCTGTCTAAAATTATTTAGTTGCTTTTCAGTAAGTCTTCCTTCTAAGAAAGCCCGCGCATACATTCCGGGTGCACTGTGACCTTGAAAATAAATTAGATCTCCTCCAAATTTATTATTTTTTGCACGCCAGAAATGGTTCATTCCCACATCGTAAAGTGTAGCAGCTGATGCAAATGTCCCTATATGACCCCCTAATTCTGGATTTTTTTTATTTGCTTTTACAACCATGGCTGCTGCATTCCATCTAATTAAAGATCGTATCCTTCTTTCTATATTTTGATCACCTGGAGACTTAATTTCGGATTCAGGAGGTATGGTATTAATATAGGGAGTGATACGAGTTAAAGGTCTATGAGAACCTTCTTTATAAGTTTCATCTATTAATTTCTTAAGTAAATAATGGGCACGATCCGAACCATCTTTTGAAATAACTGCATCTAGAGAATCTAACCATTCTTTTGTTTCTATTGGATCAATGTCGCTACCATTTGGACGGGCATAAACTTTTTTTGGTGATTCTGTTTTAGGTTTTTGAACTATAGTCTGTTCAGCTTGCTTAATAATTTTCTCAGTTTCTGGAAGTATATCTTCTTTTTTTTGTTCTTTTGATTTCTGTTCAGATTTTGTTTCAGCATCTTCAATTAATACTAAAACACTTCCTTTTGAAACTTTGTCACCTATTTTAACTTTTAAGGAGGAAATTTTTCCTGCAAGTGGTGATGGAACTTCTACGCTAGATTTGTCACTTTCTAAGGTAACGATAGGATCATTTTTATTGATTACATCTCCGGGTTTAACCAAAACCTCTATAATTTCAATGCTTTCAAAATCGCCAATATCGGGAACGGATATTTCTGTTGCCATAATTGTTGTTTTATTTATACCATAATTTCATCTTTTTTCAGCCATGTAAATATTGTCGCTGTAGTTATGACTTTAATTTTACAAAATATAGGTAAATTATTTGAACCTAAATTCAAAAATTTAGATGCAAAACTTTGGGTACAAAAAGTAATTTTAAAAAAATATTTTAAAAAAAATTAAGAATTGCTTTCTATACACATCGCAATTCCCATGCCACCACCAATACAGAGAGTTGCCAAAGCTTTTTTAGCATCTCTTTTAGTCATTTCATGCAAAAGCGTTACAAGAATTCTGGCACCGGAAGCTCCAATAGGATGACCAAGAGCAATAGCACCACCATTTACATTTACTTTTTCTTTAGGTATTCTTAAATCTTTTATCACCGCCAAACTTTGTGCTGCGAAAGCCTCATTCGCTTCAATTAAATCCAAATCACTAATTTTCCATCCTGCTTTTTCTAAAGCTTTTTTTGATGCAGGAATCGGTCCCGAGCCCATCAAAGAAGGATCTACGCCGCATGTAGCCCATGAAGCAATTCTCGCTAGAGGATTTAAATTTCTTTTGTTGGCTTCACTTTGACTCATTAAAACAACTGCAGCAGCGCCATCATTAATACCAGAAGCATTTCCTGCAGTTACAGTTCCGTCTTTTTTAAATGCAGGATTTAATCTCGTAAGAATTTCTATTGTCATTCCCGCTCTAGGATGTTCATCAACCTTAAATATGGAATCACCTTTTTTAGATTTTAAAACCACTGGAACTATTTCATTTTTGAATTTTCCATCCTTTTGTGCTTTTTCAGTTTTAGTCTGTGATGACAAGGCAAAATCGTCTTGATCTTTTCTAGTAATTTGCCATTTAGAAGCTACATTCTCAGCAGTAATTCCCATATGATAACCATTAAACGCATCCCACAGACCGTCTTTGATCATTGTATCTACAAGTTTTGATTCTTTCAATTTTTGCCCTTTACGAATATTAATTGCATGGGGTGCGTTCGACATACTCTCTTGACCTCCAGCAACTATTATATTTGCATCGTTAGACATGATTGCTTGATATCCGGCAGCGACCGACCTTAATCCTGATCCACATACTTGATTAATAACATACGCTGTTTTATCAATTGGAAGTCCCGCTTGGATGGCAGCTTGCCGTGCTGGATTTTGTCCTGCAGATCCTGTTAATACTTGACCCATAATTACTTCATCAACATCATTTGATTTTATCTTTGATTTTTTTAAAACTTTTTTAATCACAACAGATCCAAGCATGTGACCTTGTATATTTTTAAGAGAACCACCAAATGTTCCAACTGGAGTACGAACCGCAGAAGTTATTACCACGTTTTTTTCGTTCGATTTCATAATTTAATTTACTCTGTTAAATGATAAAATGAATTTGATCAATAACAACATATAACATTAACTTTACAAAGAAATTACTCACAAAGACGCTTTAAATAGGACATATTCTTTGGTAATAAAACATTGAGCGCCTGTAGCTCAATTGGATAGAGCGCTTGGCTACGGACCAGGAGGTTCTGGGTTCAACTCCTAGCAGGCGCGCCAAAGAATTACCTTTATCTTAAGTTTTGAACGGATAGTCTTAGTAAAAGGTT
>Ga0208056_100163_pt1 | contig 18074 bp, 16 predicted proteins | sample DeeseametaMP2052_FD_184178 | JGI IMG/M metagenome (GOLD analysis project Ga0208056, IMG submission 184178) | Marine microbial communities from the Deep Pacific Ocean - MP2052 (SPAdes) | ecosystem: Environmental > Aquatic > Marine > Oceanic | place: West of Cabo San Lucas, Mexico, North Pacific...
TCGTCGACGAGCCACGACGCGATGGCGTCGCCACTTCGTCCTGCGGCGTCACCCGGTCCCAGCCCCGAGACGGTCTCGATGACCCGGGCGGCGAGATCCATCGACTTCTTGGCCAGCAACTGAGCAAAGAGCGCCTGCTTGGAGTCGAAGTTGGAGTAGACGGCACCCTTGGTGAAACCCGCGCGACGGGCGATGTCCTGCAACCTCGCCGCCGCGTACCCGTTGTCGGTGAACTCCTCGGCAGCCGCATCGAGCAGCCGTTCACGGACGTTTTCCCGCCCGGGCCGAGGCAGCGGCCCACCGGAACGCGACGGCTGTGTCGGTGGCCACGCTTCTTGCCCTTCAGCACTCACGATACCTAGAGTATTCAATACCTCAGGTATCCACAATGTCGATATCCACAATGTCGAAGGAGTTCGTATGCGCAGGATTTGTTGGCTCGCGTTCGGGGTGCTGATACTGCAGCTCGGTTTCATCGCGAGCTACGTGGCGGCGTTCCACCAACCGACGCCTCGGGACATTCCCATCGCTGTCGTCGCCGAACAGGGCCTGCCCGCCGATATCGCCGTCGACACCGCAGCGAGATTGAACGCCATCGACGGCGCCCCCTTGGCCGCGCGAACCGCCGACAACACCGGCGAGGCCCGCACTCTGCTTCGTGACCGTGAGATCCTCGGCGCCTACGTCCTGAGCCCCTCGGGCACGGACACCCTCGTCACCGCGAGCGCGGCAGGTAGTTCCATCTCCGCTGCGCTGGAGTCGATCTTCACCGAGGTGGAACAGTCACAGAACCGTCAGTTCGTCGTGCGCGACGAGATTCCAGTGGGCATCCACGACAATCGCGGCTTGTCCGGCTTCTACCTCGCAGTGGGCTGGGTGGTCGGCGGCTACCTCCTGGCCGCTGCCATCGGACTACTCGTCGGCGCCCCGAACTCGCTGCGAGAGGCCGCATCTCAACTCGGGGTCTTCGCCGCGCATTCGGTGTTGTCCGGCGCACTGGGGGCGTGGCTCGTCACCCATATCCTCGGAACCTTCGCCGGCCATTGGTTTCCGCTGTGGCTTCTCGGCGCCGGAGTCGTCTTCGCCACATCGGTGTTCACGCTCGGCCTACGAGCAGCGATCGGAGTCGCCGCCGTTCCGATTGCCATCATCGTCTTCGTCATTCTCGGAAACCCCAGCGCAGGAGGCGCTTTCGGACCCAACGTACTACCCGAGTTCTATGCCGCGGTCGGTCGCTGGATCACACCGGGCGTCGGCACCGAGGGCGTCCGCAGCATCGTGTACTTCTCCGGCACCGGACTGGGGCAACCGGCGCTCGCGCTGGCTCTGTATGCCGTCGTCGGCGTCGCGTTGCTGCTCGTATTCACCGCTCGCAGGACCCGATCGTCGGACAGGCACGAAGAGCAGCAGCCAGTATCCTGACCGGCATGACCGCAACGTTCCCGCTCCCCCTACCCGATCTGGCCGTCCGAACCCTGGGCGGCGCGGTCGTCTGGGCGAACGACGAAACCTTTGCGGAGAAAGAGAATCTGGTCAAACCGGGCAAGCCCGACTACCAGAGTGCAACCTTCGGGCACAAAGGCCAGATCTACGACGGTTGGGAGACGCGCCGTCGTCGCGAGGACGGGTACGACGAGGCGATCGTCCGGCTGGGGGCTCCCGGTGTGATCCGCACCATCATCGTCGACACAGCCTGGTTCACCGGCAACTACCCGCCCCGCATTTCCGTGGAAGCGGCGTCGGTAGACGGCTTCCCGTCGGCGCAGGAGCTGTACGAGAACGCCGAATGGAAGACCATCGTGGCGGTCAGCCCTGTTCAGGGCGACAGCGAGAACCGCTTCGACGTCACCTCGGACGAGCGATGGACGCACGTCAAGCTGTCCATCTACCCGGACGGCGGGGTCGCACGACTGCGTGTCCTCGGACGCGGGCGCCCGGACCCGGGTTTCGCCGCCGCCGGCCCATTCGATCTGGCCGCTCTCGAGAACGGCGGATACATCTCCGCGTGCTCGAACATGTTCTACAGCTCACCGAACAACCTGCTGCTGCCCGGCCCACCGCGTTCGATGGGCGAAGGCTGGGAGACCTCCCGTCGCCGAAGCGGATCCAACGACTGGGTGCAGGTGACCTTGGCAGGCACCGGCACTGTCCGACTGGCCGAACTCGACACCACCTGCTTCATCGGCAACGCACCGGGCGCGGCGTCGCTGAAGGGTCGCCTCGACGATGGCGAGTGGGTCGAACTTCTCCCCCGCACCCGGCTGCAACCGGACACTCGCCACCGATTCCTCATCGACGAAGACGAACCGGTGTCCGAGGTGAGGATGGACATCTTCCCCGACGGTGGCATGGCGCGATTGCGGCTCTTCGGCAACGTCACTGCCTAGACAACCGCAAACGGGTGATGTCTGGAAACCGCGTGATGACTGCGAATTTCGGGCTGTGGCAATATCCTCGAGTACATGCCCCGGCTTCTACATCCGAACGCCGCCCACGTGGCCGACATCTTGATCTCGCGCGGGCATCACGGGGTCGTCATCACCGCACCCGAGCCGACCGCAACCGCGGCCGCCGCTGCTCGGTCGCTGGGGGTGCCCGTCGGCGCGATCGTGAAATCGTTGGTGTTCCTACTCGACGACGATCCGGTGCTGGTGCTGGTCTCGGGTGATCACGAGGTCGATATGACAGCGACGGGCGCACGGCTCGGCGGCACGCTGACCCGTGCGCCGCTGGAGCTGGTGAAGCACTCGACGGGGCAACCGCTCGGCGGCATCGCGCCGGTAGGTCACCCGACCAATCTGCCGACGTACATCGACGAAACGCTCGGCGATCACCCAGAAGTGTGGGCGGCGGCCGGGCATCCCAACACGGTCTTCCGAACCAGTTATTCCGAGCTGTTGCGGATCACTGCCGGGCTCGCGGTCCGCGTCACCTGAGCGCGCATCGAGAATGCCGTCACGACGCGATCACACCGTCACCGGGGAGCATTCCCGTCGCTGCACGCACGGCGGCGGCAGAGAACACCACTCCTCGCTTCTCGAGCCACGGCACCACACCGAGGGCGACGGCTGCGAGTGCGCGCGTATCGGCACCGACGGGGATCAAGGTGACACCGTCTGCGACCGCGGCTGCTCCGATGTCGGCGATCAGACCGGCGAGCCCGGACGGCGTCCCGACGTACCGGATCGAGCTCGGTACCGCCGGGCCGTTCGAGGCCGCGAACTCCCGGCGAGCGGTGCGCGCATCGTCGGCGATCCAGATCTCGACGTCGAGGAAGACTGCGACGCTGTCAGCGTCGTCACCTGCCGCAATGGCCTCGGAACGTGCTCGAAGACGAATCTGCTGGCTTTCGCGCAGGTCGGCGGCGTGGATGCGCCGGAGCGTTTCATGCGGCGATGCGTTGTCGGCTGGTGACCCGTCGGTGATTTCGGTCCACGCACCGCGACGACCGACTGCGACACGAACGGCTGAGGTGGATGACATGCGGTGTACTCCTCGGGTAAGGGCGCCGAACTACGGGGTTTGGATCGAACCCGCAGCCCAACACGATCCCGACGAGGTGCGGCAGAGATCAAGATGCCTGCGCCGCCACCAGCGGCCGGCCGCAACGCACTCGCACTCATCCAGCGATGCTAACCGCATGCGCCGCGCGCGTGGATTCGGCACCGGGATTGCCTCGCTTGTTCCTCCTGGTACGTCTTCGGTGGATGCCCCGTGATGACCACTCTTCGATCGCGCCACGGCAACAAGACCACCCCATGTGAGTGGTTGTACGTGCCAGGTTATGTACAACCACTCACATGGGCCGAAGGCCCCTTCCCGAGTAGACTGCCCCGGTGCCGAGCTCGTAATGACTGTTCACCTGCAGGCCAACCGAACATGAGATAACGATCAACGACCTACGAGTGCCCGACGAGATGAAGGAAACCCGGTTGTCCGTGCAATCACAATCGGAATCGGCAGACGCTCAGCCCGCTGCCGCCGTACCTGATGTATATCTGCGCTCGGAGCGTGCTCCGAGCCCTCGCACCCTCATCGACATCTTGCGTGCGACCACCTCGCGCTTCCCCGACGCCACCGCCATCGACGACGGGTCGGTGTCGGTCACCTACCGCGAACTTCTCGAGGACATCGACGAGGGCGCGCAGTGGCTGGCCCGGGCCGGAGTTCGACGCGGTGATCGCGTCGGCATCCGGATGCCGTCCGGCTCCTTCTCTCTGTACGTCGCCATCCTGTCGATCCTCAACGTCGGGGCGGCGTATGTGCCCGTCGATGCCGACGATCCGGACGAACGCGCCGAGCTGGTGTTCGGCGAGGCCAAGGTCACCGCGGTCGTGACGGCAGGCGGCATCGCCGCCGGTACGGCAGACAAGCAGGACATTCCAGCGCCGGAGACTCTCACCATCCCGGCACCAGAGGACGACGCCTGGGTCATCTTCACCTCGGGCTCGACCGGGACTCCCAAGGGTGTCGCCGTCAGTCACCGCAACGCCGCGGCCTTCGTCGATGCAGAAGCCCGCATGTTCATGCAAGACGATCCGCTGGGCCCGGGTGACCGGGTGCTGGCAGGACTGTCCGTTGCGTTCGACGCCTCATGTGAGGAGATGTGGCTCGCGTGGCGCCACGGCGCCTGCCTGGTGCCTGCCCCGCGTTCGCTGGTACGAAGCGGTTTCGATCTCGGCCCCTGGCTCGTCTCGCGCGACATCACCGTCGTGTCGACGGTTCCCACCCTCGCCGCGCTGTGGCCTGCCGTCGCACTGGAAGCGGTTCGCTTGCTGATCTTCGGCGGCGAGGCCTGCCCGCCGGAGCTCGCCGAACGCCTCGCTGTCGACGGCCGTGAGGTATGGAACACGTACGGACCCACCGAGGCCACCGTCGTGGCATGCGCGTCGATCATGGACGGCAAAGGCCCGGTCCGCATCGGTCTACCGCTCGACGGCTGGGATCTCGCCGTCGTCGACGGAGCCGGCAAGCCAGTTTCCGTCGGCGAGGTCGGTGAGCTCGTCATCGGCGGAGTCGGACTCGCACGCTACCTGGACCCGGCGAAGGACGCCGAGAAGTACGCGCCAATGCCGACGCTCGGGTGGGACCGCGCCTACCGCAGTGGTGACCTGGTCAAACTCGAGCTCGAAGGTTTGCTGTTCCAGGGCCGCGCCGACGATCAGATCAAGCTCGGCGGCCGACGCATCGAGCTCGGCGAGATCGACAATGCGTTGCAGTCGCTTCCCGGTGTCGGCGGTGCGGCCGCCGCCGTCCGCAAGACCGGTACCGGCAATTCCGTGTTGGTCGGATACCTGGCCAGCACCGATCCCAACTTCGACCTCGACGCTGCGCGCACCCTGCTCGCCGAGCAGCTTCCCGCGGCACTGGTGCCGCGCCTCGCGCTCGTCGAGGAGATGCCCACACGCACCTCGGGCAAGGTCGATCGGAACGCACTACCCTGGCCGCTCCCAGGAAAAGCCGAGGCCGCGGATCTGGACGGAACCGCCGGCTGGGTGGCGCAGCTGTGGACCAACATCCTCGGTGCCCAGGTCACCGACGAGAACGCCGATTTCTTCCAGAACGGCGGCGGCTCGTTGTCGGCCGCACAGTTGGTGACGGCGCTGCGGGAGAGATTCCCGGAAATCACCGTCGCGCAGCTCTACGACCATCCTCGGCTCGGGTCGCTGGCCCGGTACCTCGACGAGCTGAAACCGCCTCTCGAGGTGGTTCCGCGTGACGTCGAACCCACCTCACGCACCGCTCAGTGGGCGCAGATCGCGGCTACGGTCCCGCTGACGACGCTGACGGGCCTGCAGTGGGTCACCTGGCTCGGCATTCTGTTCAACGTCATGTCCTGGTTTGCCGACGTGACCTGGGCGCCGACGGTGTCGTGGTGGTGGATTCTCCTCGCGTTCGTTCTCTTCATCACCCCGGTCGGGCGTATGGCCATCTCGGTGGTCGGTTCCCGAATCTTGCTGGCCGGGCTGAAACCGGGTGCGTACCGGCGCGGCGGCAGCATGCACGTTCGCCTGTGGGCGGCGACGCGGTTGACCGACGCGAGCGGGGCGTCGAACCTGTCCGGTGCGCCGTGGATGGTCTACTACGCCCGCGCGCTGGGCGCGAAGATCGGCAAGGGCGTCGACTTGCACACCTTGCCGCCGGTGACGGGAATGCTCGAGCTGGGCGACGGGTGCTCGGTCGAACCCGAGGTCGATCTCAGCGGCCATTGGATCGACGGCGACATCGTCTACATCGGTGAGATCAAGATCGGCGCGGGCGCCGCTGTCGGGGCCCGCTCGACGGTGCTCCCGGGTACGTCCATCGGCAAGAACGCGGTCGTCAGTGCCGGTTCCGCCGTCGTCGGTCGGGTCAAAGCGGGCCAGCTCTGGTCCGGGTCGCCGGCGACGAAAGTCGGCAAAGCCGAACATCCTTGGCCGCAGGAGGCCCCGCCCCGCGCCACTCATTGGGTGCTCGCCTACGGGGTGGCATCACTGTTCCTGTCCGGGATGGCGATCTTCTCCATCGGTGTCTCGCTGGTGCTGATGGGCTGGTGGTTGCACACAGCGTCGACGCTGACCGGCGCGCTCGGTCGCGCCGCGATCATGCTGCCGGTCGCGACGCTCGTCTCGCTGGGCACCTTCGCACTGATCACTCTTGTCGCGGTGCGCGTTCTCAGCATCGGACTCACCGAGGGCTATCACCCTGTGCGTAGCCGCATCGGCTGGCAGGTGTGGGCGACGGAACGTCTCATGGACTCCGCCCGTACGTTCTTGTTCCCGATCTACGCGGGCCTGCTCACCCCACACTGGCTTCGACTCCTCGGCGCCAAGATCGGCAAGGACGTCGAAGCGTCCACCGTGCTGATGATTCCCAAGTTCACCACTGTCGCCGATGGTGCCTTCCTCGCCGACGACACGATGGTCGCCAGCTACGAGCTCGGCGGCGGGTGGATGCACCTCGGTGACGCGAAGGTCGGCAAGCGCGCGTTCCTCGGCAACTCCGGCATGACCGGGCCGGGTCGCACTGTCCCCAAGAACGGACTGGTCGCGGTACTGTCCGCGACACCGGACAAGGCCAAGTCCGGTTCGTCGTGGCTGGGCAGCCCGCCGGTGCGGTTGCGCCGGGCCGCGGGACGAGCAGACTCCTCCCGCACCTTCGATCCGCCGACCAAGCTCAAAATCGCCCGCTCGCTCGTCGAGACCTGCCGTTTGTTGCCCGTCATGGTCACGTTCGGCATCGGACTCGGGGTGCTGTTCGGTCTCACGGCTCTGGCCGAGAATTGCGGCTGGTGGCTCGCCGCACTGCTGAGTGGGGTGGTGTTACTCATCGCCGGCGCCGTCGCCGCCGGAGTGTCAGCGGCGGCGAAGTGGATGTGGGTGGGCCGCATCGACAAGGTCGAGCATCCGCTGTGGAGTTCTTTCGTATGGCGCAACGAGGTCGCGGACACGTTCGTCGAGATGGTGGCCGCGCCATGGTTCGCGCGCGCCGCAGAGGGTACTGCGGTACTGAACATGTGGTTACGCTGGTTGGGCGCCGATATCGGTCGAGGGGTGTGGTGTGAAACGTATTGGCTGCCCGAGGCAGACCTCGTGACGCTCGAAGACGGGGCGACGGTCAATCGAGGGTGCGTTGTTCAGACACATCTGTTCCATGATCGGATCATGTCCATGGACAGCGTGACACTCGGAAAGGGCGCAACTCTGGGACCACACTGCGTGGCACTTCCCGCCGCAGGTATCGGCGAGGGGGCCACAGTCGGTCCTGCATCGCTGGTGATGCGCGGGGACACCGTGCCGGACCACACACGGTGGCAGGGCAATCCGATCGCGCCGTGGGCAAAGGGCGACCCCTACGCACGCATCATGCCCGCCGAGGAGAACTGAGTGAAGTCCGACCGGTCCAAGCTGGTGGCACCCGTGTTCGACCACGGCGCGAACAGCGACCCGATCGACGACTATCTCCCCGAGAACGGCAATCGCGGCTACCGCGTCTCGCGGTACGAGCTGGACCTCGAATACAAGGTCGAGAGCAACAGACTCGCCGGCCGAGCGAAGATCACCGCCGTCACGACGGCGACGGTCGCGAAGTTCGCGTTCGATCTCGGTCCTGCGCTGCGGGTCTCGAAGGTATCGGTCAACGGTTCACGCTCGGTGAAGTTCGCCCACCAGCGCGGCAAGCTGACGATCACTCCCGCCAAGCCCATCGCCTCCGGGGCTGCTCTGGTGGTATCCATCCAGTACAGCGGTACTCCCGAACCCATCAAGGGTTTCTGGGGTGAGGTCGGCTGGGAGGAGTTGACCGAGGGGGCGATCGTGGCGAGTCAGCCGAACGGGGCGGCGTCGTGGTTCCCGTGTGACGACCACCCGGTCTCGAAAGCCAGCTACGGCATCACCATCACCACGGACTCGCCGTACTACGCGGTGGCCAACGGCACGTTGATGCGAAAGCAGACGCGCGCCAGCCGCACGACGTGGGTGTACGAGCAGCCCGAACCGATGGCGACGTACTTGGCCACCATTCAGATCGGCCACTACAGCCAACACATCACCAGCAGAGGGCCCGTCGAGATCAAAGCTGTTCTCCCGCAACGGCTTCGACGTAATTTCGACTACGATTTCGGCCGTCAGACCGAGATGATGAGCACCTTCTCCCGGCTGTACGGACCGTACCCGTTCGCCGCGTACACCGTCGTGGTCACCGACGATGACCTCGAGATCCCCATCGAGGCGCAAGGGTTGTCGATCTTCGGCGCCAACCACTGTTCGGGGACTCGCAACTTCGAGCGACTCGTCGCGCACGAGTTGGCGCATCAGTGGTTCGGCAACTCACTGACCCTGGGCAAATGGAAGGACATCTGGTTGCACGAGGGGTTCGCGTGCTATTCCGAATGGGTGTGGTGCGAGCACGCCGACGGTGCGCCCGCAGCCGCCAAAGCTCGTCGCGTCCACCAGATGCAGCGCGGACTCCCCCGAGATCTCGTGCTCGCCGACCCCGGACCGGACAAGATGTTCGACGACCGCGTGTACAAGCGCGGGGCGTTGACGTTGCATGCTCTGCGCACCACGATCGGCGACGACAAGTTCTTCGAACTCATCCGAGAATGGACGTCGAAGTACCGCTACTCGACGGTGAGCACAGTCGACTTCACCGACCTCGCTTCCCGTTTCGGGTGCCCCCGCGACTTCTGGGAGCCCTGGCTCGGGAGCACCACCCTGCCCCCGCTGCCCTGATTTCGCGATTTAACCTCCTGTTGTGCGCCAAATCGTCTATTTCGCGCACAACAGGAGGTTAAATTCGCGGGCGCTCCAGGTGCGCGCTGGATCGACTGCGCACGAACACCCAGCAGAGCGCGGCCATGACGGCCCCGAAGGTGAAGATCATCGGATAGGTCACCACACCCGGCCACTGCTGCGTGATCGCGGACAAGATCGCCGGCACCGCGAACCCGAGGTAGGTGAGGGAGTAGAACACTGCGGTGAGTCCGGCCAAGTCGTCGGGCCCAGCGATGCGCTGCACCTCCTGCAGACCCGACACCAGCGCCATTCCGTAGCCGCACCCGAGGACGGCCGCGGCGATGAGCGCTGCCGCGATGGTCAATTCGGATGCCGCCCACGCGGCGAGCAGCATTCCGAGAACGAGGATCGACAATGATACGAGTGCGCCGCGCGCGGCAAGCGGAGTGTCGATCCGGCGTCCGACGGCTTGAATCGCGAAGCCGGCGCCGAGCGCGATCACGGACATCAACGCGGACAACGCGATCGGATATCCGCCGCTGCGCTCCGCCATCAGCGACGGTAGCACCGCGTACGCGACGCTCGCCGCACCGAACACCCAGGGCGCCAGCGGCAGCACGATCAACAGGAACCGTTTGTGCTGTGCTGAAGGGATTTTCAGGTCGTCGATCAAGCGCCCTTGCTGCGCGCGCTCCCTAGTTTCGGCTACCGAGAGCATGCCGATTCCGGCGGCGATGCAGATGATCACGTGGACTGCGTAGGCGAGATGGGTCGGCCACGGAGCCCATTGAGCGAGCACTCCCGCGACACCGGCGCCGAGCGCGAACCCCGCGGTCAGGCTCATCGCAGCGCGACGAGCACCGGTGCCGTCGGCAGTTGCCGGGTCCAGGGCGGAAAGCTCTTTGATCCAGCTACCGCCGACGGCCATGCCGATGCCGAGTGCGATACCGCTGAGGACACGTCCGGCGAACAGCAGTGCCGCCGTATCCGGGCCCAGGGCGATGAGAATCGACCCGGCTGCGGCCACCGCCGTCGCGGGCAACATGACCGGGCGACGACCGAGCCGATCCGACAACGGACCGCAGATGAGCAGTGCGGGAACGATTCCGAGGACGTAGGCGAACAGGAAGGTGTCGACGGTGACGGCGGAGAATCCGTGTTCGAGCCGATACATCACCAGCAGCGGCGTGAACTCGTTGCCGCCCCAGGCCACGGCGAACATGCCGGCGGCGACGAGAATCCACTTCCTGGCGCCGAGGTCGACGGCCTGCGCGACGGTACTCGACTCGGTCATTGCATGCCCCCTGCGTTCAGTCCGTGTGTGCGACGCATGTGCGCGTCGACCGCTGCGGAGAACCCGTCCGCGTCGGCGGCCTCGATCAGGTCCGTGAGCCGGGTGTGGTCGTCGACGATGCGCAGAATCTGTTCTGGTTCGCGGGCGAGCGAGTTGGTCGTCATCCGCCGCTGACGCTCCCGCAGGCCCGAGTAGAAGGCGTCGAGCAGCGGGTTGCCGCCTGCGCGCACGATGAGTCGGTGAAAGTCGGCGTCCGCGGCGCTGAATTCGGCGCGGGTGCCGGTGGCGGCGATCTCACGTTGGCGGCTCAGGCTTTCCCTCAGGTGGCCGACGAGTTCCGTCCGGACCGGATCGTTTTTCGCGAGGGACCGCACACTGCCGGTTTCGACGAGCCACCTCGCGGACACCACGTGTTCGGCCTCACCTGGGGCAATCGGAACGACGAGGGCGCCGCGTTTGGGATACAGCCGCATCCACCCTTCGACCTGCAGGCGGAGGAACGCCTCCCGGACAGGGGTGCGACTGATGTTCATGCGTCCCGCGATATCGCCCTCGCTGACCAGTTCACCGCCGGGCAGCTCACCGGCGACGATCAGCTCCTTGACCGTCGCGTACGCCTGCTCGGAGGCGGAGGTTTCCTTAGACACAACATAGATACTAGATTCTCCTCCGCATTCCTGTTCCGGTGGGCAACAAGAAACCTGGCTCCAGTGGACAACTTAGGATCGGCATACCTTATAGTTTCCGGCGTGGCCAGCAAGACCAATCAGACAAAGCGTCCATTTGTGCACTTCGCGTGCCAACTGGGTCAGTTCGGCGATGCACCCGCCTTGCTGGCGGGAGCCGAGACGGTCACCTACCGTGATCTGGACAAGCGCGTCGAACGGCAGGCCAGGGAGCTCGGCAGTAGCCGACGTCTGGTGCTGGTCGCCGGTGCAAACACAATCGACTCGATCGTCACCTACCTCGCGGCGCTCCGAGGCGGGCACCCGGTGTTGTTGGCACCGGGAGAGAACCTCGACGGACTGATCGCGGCCTATTCACCCGATGTTGTAGTGCGTAATGCGGACGGTCGCACGGTTGTCGAAGAACTCCATCAGCACACCGCGCACCGCCTGCACCCAGACCTCGCCTTGCTGCTGAGCACCTCCGGATCAACCGGGTCGCCGAAGCTCGTGCGCCTCTCGCACAGCAACGTGCAGTCCAACGCCGAATCGATCGCGGACTATCTCGCGATCCGCGACACCGATCGCGCTGTCACGACGCTGCCCATGCATTACTGCTATGGGCTGTCCGTAATACACAGCCACCTGCTGCGCGGCGCCACACTGGCGCTCACCGACACCTCGGTTACCGATCCTGAATTCTGGGATCTCGTCCGGGCCCAACGCGTCACCACCTTCGCGGGAGTGCCGTACACCTTCGATCTGCTCGACCGCATCGGGTTCGATCAGCTGGATCTGCCCGACCTGCGCTACATCACGCAGGCCGGCGGTCGGCTGCCACCAGAGCGCGTTCGAAGCTACGCCGAACTCGGCCGACGCCGCGGTTGGGACCTGTTCGTCATGTACGGGCAAACCGAGGCCACAGCCCGGATGGCCTACTTGCCACCAGATTTCGCCGCCACCCATCCGCACACCATCGGGCGGCCGATTCCCGGCGGATCCTTCCGGATCGAGCCCCTGGGCGACGCCCCGGACGGGACGGGTGAGCTCGTATATTCGGGGCCGAACGTCATGTTGGGGTATGCAGAGGCTCCCGAGGACCTCGCGCTCGGGGACACTCTGGCGGGCGAACTGCGGACCGGCGACCTCGCCAAGTGCACCGATGAAGGGTTGTACGAGGTGGTCGGCCGCCGAAGCCGATTCGCGAAAGTGTTCGGCCTGCGTATCGATCTTCAACATGTCGATTCTGCACTGGCTCAGCGCGGGCTGACAGCCTGCTGCACGGGCGGTACAAACGAACTCGTCACGGTCGTCGAGAACGGCGGTGGTGTCGAAGATGTACGGCGATGGACCGCCAAGGCCAGTGGCCTTCCCGTCTCGGCGGTTCGAGTGTGCGTCGTCGACGAGCTTCCCCGGACATCGAGCGGGAAGCCGGACATCCGAGCCGTCGCCGAAATTGCCGGGCGGCACGAAGTCCGCCCCGACTCTGCTGCGACGAGCACCGATGTGAAAGCGCTCTACGCCGATATCCTGCACTGCCCGAATGTCTCCGACGACGACACGTTCGTGAGCTTGGGCGGCGACTCGCTCTCGTACGTTCGGATGTCCCTCCGGCTCGAGGAACTGCTCGGCTCCCTCCCCGAGAACTGGCACACCACCCCGGTGAGGGACTTCGTGCACGCTCCGAGGCTGCGACGCGGCTGGCGCCGAGTGGAGACGAATGTGCTGCTGCGTGCAATCGCCATCGTGCTGATCGCCGGATCGCACATTCACCTGTTCACGTTGCTCGGTGGGGCGCACGTGCTCCTCGGTATTGCCGGCTACAACTTCGCTCGTTTCCACCTCGGTTCGGCCGAACGCAAGCAGCGCATGCGTCGTGCGCTCATCAGCGTCGCCAGGATCGCCGTGCCCAGCATGGTCTGGATCGGGGCCGTCATCGCGCTCACGGGCGACTACCGCATCACCAGTGCATTCCTGCTCAACGGGATCTTCGGCCCGGACGGCTGGTCCGCGGAATGGAGATACTGGTTCGTCGAGGCAATCGTGTACATCGTCCTCGTCGTTGTTGCGGTGCTCTACATTCCAATGGTCGATCGTCTCGAACGGATCCACCCGTTCTGGTTCGCCATGGGGCTCGTGGCCCTGGGGCTGGTGACGCGCTACGGCCTGGTCGACGTCGACGACGGCCGCAACCGCATCCTGACCGCGTCGGTGGTGTTCTGGTTGTTCGCGCTAGGTTGGGCCGCCGCCCGGGCGAGCACTGTGTGGCACCGAATGTGCGTTACCGCAGCCATAGTGGCCACAGTCCCTGGGTTCTTCTTCGGTGAGACACAGCGCGAGATTCTCGTCGTCGGCGGTCTCTGCCTCCTGGTGTGGGTCACGTCGGTCCCCTGCCCCGCGCTGGTCGGACGGATCGCTGGGGTGCTGGCGAGCGCTTCCCTCTACATCTACCTCACGCACTTCCAGGTGTACCTCCCGCTGCGTGACGACCATCCCTGGCTGGCGCTATTTCTGTCGATAGCGGTCGGGATCTGCTATTGGCAGGCCGTGACCTTCGCAACTGCCCTCTGGCACCGGTGGAACCCAAAGGGCTCGCGTCTGGTCAAGTCGTCGGTCGAATCGACGGTGGGACGATCGCGCGACGCGGAATCGGACTCGAATACGCGACGCTCGTGGTCACCGAACCCAGTGCGCCGATCCGGCCACTGATCCGCTCGAGGTCGCGCATCGACACAGCCAGTACCTTGATGATGAAACAGTCGTCGCCGGTGACGTGGTGCGCTTCGACGACCTCTGGCGTCGTATCCAGTACGTCGTGCAACGGCTTGTAATTGCTACTGGGATAGCGGAGTCGAAGATAGGCGAGAATCGGATAACCGAGCTTCTCCGGGTCCACGTCAGCGGTGTACCCACGGATCACTCCCCTGTCCTCGAGTCGACGCACACGTTCGCCGACGGCGCTGGTGGACATGTGGACCCTCCGACTCAGTTCGGCGATGCTGAGCCGGCCGTCCTCTTGGAGCGCGGAAAGCAGCTCTGCGTCGACGGTATCCATTGGGGGCGTCTGATCCTCGGCCATCCAGTGATAATGCCACCGAATCGACGGCCAAGAGCGCGCAATGCCGTGAAGTCCACCTTCCCTGCTCGATACGCGAGATCTAGCGTTGACGGTGTCGGGTGCGGCCGAGGATGCGAGGCTGCCGAGCAGTGAATACGGAAGGGGCAGAATGCCTTCGGAGCAGATGGCTTTCTATCGGAACAAGTTGGCATACGAGACGGATTCCTCGGATCTATACGAGGCATTGCAGCAGGATGAATCTCAGGTCGTCGTGATCGACGGTCGCAGCCGTGACGCTTTTCTTGCGGAACACATTCCGGGCGCGATCAACGTGCCTCATCGCACGATGTCATCGGCGACGTTGGAGGGGTTCGCCAAGGATAGGCGGTACGTCACCTACTGCGACGGAATCGGATGCAATGCCTCCACAAAGGCCGCAATGAACATGGTGGAGTTGGGTTTCGACGTCACCGAGCTATTGGGCGGTCTCGACTGGTGGCGGCGTGACGGGTATGCGACGGAGGGCAAGAACGCCCAGCCGGCAACGTCGATGTCCACCTGCGGATGCGACGGGTAGTCGACCCGATTCGAGTCCTGGATCAATTGATCTCGAGCTCGTAGTAGAAGGACGTCGGACCCCCAGGGCCACCCTCGTGACAGTCGAATCCCCGTTTTTCGTAGACGTGCCGGGCCGCCTCGTCGTCGGCGCTGGTCGCCAGATCTATTTGCGTGGCACCCCGTTCCTTCGCATGGGCGATGACGCCGTCGAGGAACGCGGTGCCGTGACCTTTGCCGCGGTGAGCGGGTTGGATGTAGAACTCGGCCAGGTACGCTTCCTGGGCCTCGGTCCACGTACCGGTCCGAAAACGGAGGACCGCCACACCGATCCCGGGGGTGCCGAACGTCAACACGCTCGTATCGCCAGCATGGATGAGTTTCGCAAGATGAGCTGCGAGCCAATCAGGTTCAGGCGCAGGCTCGTCGTATTCTCGATTGAAGTCGACGAGTAGCTGAGCTGCATCAGCCAATCCGTCGGGGTCCAGTACGTTGCACGTACCGAGATCATTGTTCATGACGTGCCTTCCCGGTCAGCCCCTCGACATGACCAAGGCATGCGCGTCACGCAAACCCAAGCCTGCCTGTCGGGTCGTGCGGTGTGTCAGTTCGCGGGCGGCTTGATGTCCTTGCCTGCTGCAATGTCGCGGAGCCACTGCGGGACGGGCTCCTTGTCGTATTCGCGAAGTTTGATGGAGGCTCCGGCGGCAGCCGCGCGGACCTTCCGGCGTTGCTCGGGGGTCCAGGCCCGGCGCGGTTCGGTGGTGGTCATGAGCGCTCCTCGCGGTGTGCAGTAGAACCATTGTCGCTGTTGTCGTCGGTTTCCGCCAGGTCGTCGCTGTCGGCGGCGATGTCCCGGTCTGCGATTGCACGGAGCGTCCGCCGATCGGTCCTGGCGATAAACGGTGTTGCCGCGACGGTGCCGAACACGGTCCAGCCGAGTGCGGCTTCATCGGGATTGTCGCTGACGGTGCGCTCGAGGCACCAGGTGATGCGTTGCCAGGATTGGGCGCGGTTGTCGGCGCGAGTGCGTTGGCTGACGGTTCCGGCGACGCCGACGATGGCGAGTAGTCCGACGACGAGGGTGATCCATGCTTGCGCTGGCACGGGCAGGCTTTCTTCCCGTAGTGGGATTTCGTTACCTTCGAAGCCACCGATGGAACGCGCCGATCAGTAGACAGGAATACCCTCGATGCCGGGTTCAACTTGGGATGTGAACACTCCTGGAGTCATGCAATTGCCCTCCGGCCGCCTTATCCGGGGGCGAGGGTTGCGCCATCCGGCTACCAATGGTCCGCCGCCGGAACTCGGGGTATATCTGCAGGGCAGGGAGCCTGCCGGGTTCGAGTGGGACAGCCGATGGGTGCGGTGGTGGGACTTCTGGTTGCCTTCCGATCAACAGGCATTCGCGGGCGTACTTCGAGAAGTGTTGCAGCGCTGCACAGTCGAGCGGGTCGAGATTTCCTGTAGCGGCGGTCTGGGGCGAACAGGTACCGCGCTGGCATGCCTCGTCGCCCTCGATGGACTGCCGGGCCAATACGTCGTCGACTACGTCCGTAGGAACTACTCACATCGAGCTGTCGAGACACCGTGGCAGAAGCGATTCGCGACGAGGTTCGCAGCACCGTCACCTCTGCTCTGAGCAGAATAGCTCGCTACCCCGTCGAGCGAGATCCTGGCGGCCGTCGTGGGCAGCCAGGATCAGGTCGGGGGTGATGCCGCGCCCCTGTGCCTACCAGTACCGAGGTAGACGACGGGGTCAAGCAAGAAACTTTGCACGTTGCCCTAACGTGTAAAAAATCAGGCCATTTCTTTACATGTGATGCGATACGTGGGATCGTCCACCCATGACCGCGTGGCAACCCGACACTCCATACAATCAGCTTCCTCCACCCCCGGGCACCGAAGTGCTGGAGACCCGGGCGGTCTTGAAGGCTGCCATCGCGGCAAACACCGCTCTCGCAAAGCTCGACCAGGCGGTTGTATCGATACCGAATCCGACAGTGCTCATCAACTCGATTCCGCTTCTGGAAGCGCAGGCAAGCTCGGAGATCGAGAATATCGTCACCACGACCGACGAACTCTTCCGCCACCTGGATGACGACGCCGGAGCGGATCCAGCCACCCGGGAGACGCTTCGATACCGGACAGCCCTCAAAGTGGCCTTCGATCGAACGATCGAGCGCGGGTTGACCACAGCCACCGCGATCGACGTCTGCAGCACGATCAAGGGCCGTGAGATGCAGATTCGAGCGATTCCAGGTACTCGTATCGGCAACCCAGCTACCGGCGAGGTGACGTACAGCCCTCCTGAAGGTCGCGCCCTGATCGAGGAGAAACTGAGCGAATGGGAACGCTTCGTGCACGCGGACGACGGCATGGACCCGCTGGTACGGATGGCCGTCGCCCACTATCAGTTCGAGGCTATCCACCCCTTCGCCGACGGCAACGGCCGGACCGGACGAATCCTCAACGTCATGCTGCTCATCGAGGCGGGGCTGCTCAGAATGCCTGTGCTCTACCTCTCGCGCTACATCATCGACACGAAAAATGACTACTACCGCCTGCTGCTGGCCGTGACGTCCGAAGCGGGCTGGGAGGCGTGGGTGCTCTACGTCCTCGCAGGTATCGAACGGACGTCGAACGACACGCTCCGCAAAATCGAGGCGATCCGGACATTGCAGGAGGATTTCAGCCACCGGGCCCGTGCAGTCTCGAAGGGTGGCGCGGATTCGGAGTTCCAATCGGTGCTGTTCGAGCAACCCTACTGCCGCATCAACACGGTCGTCTCGAGATGCGGCGTCTCACGTCCGACAGCGACGAGCTGGCTGAACGCGCTGGCAAAGGAAGGTCTGCTGCAAGAAAACAAGGTCGGGCGGGACCGACTGTTCATCAACCGAGAGTTCCTTCGAATACTGGTCCGGCCGGAAGGCACCCCAGTTCACGGGTGAATAGCAAAGAACTTCACACGACAACTGAATGTGTGAAGAAATCTCCCAATTCTTTACACATCAGGCCCGGCGTGGTGCTGGCTACGACACTGCCCACCCTCGCTTGGTCAATATCAGGGCTGTGATCCACCCCAACACAGCACAGACGAGCGGAACGCCGACCACGAACAGCAGTGGAGTCTGGGTGAAGCTCACACCAGTCGAGCTGGTGCTCTCGTCGACGAAAGCGAAAGTCGACTGTCGGCGGACATGAAAAACTGCCCACGGGCGGACATGAAAATGCCCACTGACGGTCAATAAGAACTGCCCACGGGCGGACACGAAAGTGCCCGCCGG
>Ga0208056_100168_pt1 | contig 17828 bp, 20 predicted proteins | sample DeeseametaMP2052_FD_184178 | JGI IMG/M metagenome (GOLD analysis project Ga0208056, IMG submission 184178) | Marine microbial communities from the Deep Pacific Ocean - MP2052 (SPAdes) | ecosystem: Environmental > Aquatic > Marine > Oceanic | place: West of Cabo San Lucas, Mexico, North Pacific...
TTGTATCACCAAGTTTGATTAAAAAAGTTGCATGACCTATCCAAGCAACATAATCATCGTTTTTAAATTTTTCTAAATTTTCTAATACTTTCTTTTTGTCTATAACATGGTTCGCAGGAATGTTAATTTTAATTTTTTTCTTTTCTTTGTTCCATTTTGACATTGACCATTTAATATTAGGATCTCTTTTTGGACTTCCTTCAGGGTTTCTAAAACTGCCGTCGGGCAAATGATGATAAGGTAAATCTTTCATAGTTTTTGCAAAAGTATTATAGTTTAGTGAAAAAAAAATTATCAATAATGAATACAATATTAACGAATTTTTTTTCATGACTTTAAAAATAAGATTATATTTTTCTGATAAAATTCAAAGTGATTTAGTATCACATCTAACAAAAGAACAATCTCACTATGTAAAGGACGTTATGAGATTAGAAAAAGGGGGCTATTTGTCAGTTTTTAATGCTCAAGGCGAATGGAATGCAATTATCGAAAATTATGAAAAGGAGGGCGCTAGAATAAAAATGTTAAAAAAAGTAAGAGATAGAGATAATGAAAAAAATATTTGGCTAGCATTTTCTCCAATTAAACAAAATCCATTAAATTTTATAATACAAAAAGGAACAGAACTAGGAGTTCAAAAATTTATTCCAATCTTATCGGAAAGAACCATTGTTAAGGAAATAAATATTACGCGGGTTAAAAAAATTATTGTGGAAGCTAGTGAACAATCCAATCGAATTTCAGTTCCAGAAATTAATAATTTAGAAACGTTAAAAAATTTTTTATCTAAATTTCCAAAAAATGGATGCTTGCTTTTTTGTGATATAAATTGTGAAAAAAATAATTTAAAAAATATTTTATCAAAAAAAATTGAAGAACCGATATGTGTGCTTATTGGTCCTGAAGGAGATTTTTCTGAAACAGAAAGAAAACTAATAATTGGTTTGAAGCAAACACATTCAATCTCTTTGGCAAAAAATATTTTGAGAGCTGAAACAGCAGCATTATCAGCGATTACAATAGTAAGCTATCACTTGAATTTAAGTTGAATTTTAGAACTGCATCAAGTTGACACAGCTATTGTTCAAAATGGCTTGTAGTTTTTGTGAAAAAAAAAACCATATAAATTATAGAACATTGTTTTAAAACAACAAAAGTTGTAAAAAGTAAATTAGGAATTTTAAAGGAAGGTTTAAAAAGTGTTTGTAGCAATAATATTTGCTTTGGTCATTGTTGGATCTATTATTTTTCATTTTTGGAGTCCATGGTGGTGGACACCAGTTGCTTCAAATTGGGGAAATATTGACGACAATATTATTCTTTCATTTTGGGTTACAGGTACTGTTTTTGTTGTAGTTTGTTTATTTATGGCCTATTGCGTATGGCGTTATCGATACAGACCTGACAGAAAAGCAGAATATAAACCTGAAGATAAAAAATTAGAATTTAGACTTACATTGATTACAGCTTTAGGTGTTGCAGCTTTACTTGCTCCTGGCCTAGTAACTTGGAACCAATACATATCAGTTCCAAAAGATGCTATGAAAATAGAAGTTCTGGCTTATCAGTGGGGTTGGAATTTTAGATTACCTGGTAACGATGGAGCTTTAGGAACAACAAGCGTTTCATTAATTAGCGATGAAAATCCATATGGATTGAATCCGGAAGATCCAAATAGCAAAGATGATATTTTAGTTATGGATGCTGATCTTCATTTGAAAATTAATCAAACTGTTAAAATAGAACTTCGTTCATTAGACGTACTTCATAATTTTTATATTCCTCAGTTCCGAGCAAAAATGGATATGATTCCAGGCATTATCAGTTATTATTGGTTTATTCCTGAAAAAAAAGGGGATTTCGAAATTCTTTGTGCTGAATATTGTGGTCTTGGTCATTATGTAATGCGAGGACGCGTTTTGGTGGACGATGAGAAAGATTATTCAAATTGGCTAGCTAGACAGATTACGTACGAAAAAATGTTGGCTCAAAAAAGTGTTGAAAAAAAATTATTGATTGCGGAAAACAAAAATTAAATACTAGGAAAAAAAAATATGAGCGATGAATATAAGGACAATAAAATAGAAGCAAAATCAGCAGACTCTTCGTCTGGCGGTTATGCTCCACCAGTAGAGCACATTCCTGCAAAGGAAGCTCCTGAGCAAGAATTATATCATGCGAAAAGTTTTTGGACCAAATGGGTTTTCAGTCAGGATGCTAAAGTTATTGGAGTTCAGTATGCTCTAACTGCTACCGCAATTGGTCTCGTTGGATTAGTATTATCGTGGGGAATGAGACTACAACTTGGTTTTCCAGAAACGTTTTCTTTCCTTGGTCCCGCAACATATTACCAATCCGTGACTATGCATGGAATGATTATGGTAATTTACCTTCTTACTGCTTTATTCCTGGGAGGATTTGGAAATTATCTTATTCCTTTGATGGTTGGAGCACGCGATATGGTTTTTCCATATGTCAATATGGTTAGCTATTGGGTGTTCTTGGCAGCAGTATTAGTTTTGATTGCGAGTTTTTTTGTACCCGGGGGACCAACCGGAGCAGGTTGGACCTTGTATCCACCACAAGCCATATTACCGGGAACACCAGGCTCTGAATATGGAATTGTACTAATGTTAGTATCGCTTTCAATGTTTGTTATTGGTTTTACCATGGGTGGATTAAATTATGTGATTACTGTTTTACAAGCGCGAACACGCGGTATGACTATGATGCGTATGCCTCTTACTGTTTGGGGTATCTTTACTGCTACAATTCTTGCTCTTCTAGCTTTTCCCGCTCTTTTTGTTGCTTGTATAATGATGACTCTTGATAGCATACTAGGAACAAGCTTTTTCATGCCAGATATATTTACAATGGGTGAAAAATTAAAAACTGGAGGCGGTAGTCCTATTTTATTTCAACACCTTTTCTGGTTTTTTGGACATCCTGAAGTTTATATAGTTGCGCTTCCCGCTTTTGGTATTGTTTCTGATTTAATTTCAGTTCATGCGAGAAAAAACATTTTTGGCTATCGAATGATGGTTTGGGCGATTGTCATTATTGGCGCTCTGAGCTTTGTTGTTTGGGCGCACCATATGTACGTAAGCGGTATGAATCCATACTTTGGATTTTTCTTTGCGACAACCACATTAATTATTGCGGTTCCAACTGCAATTAAAGTTTATAACTGGGTTTTAACTCTATGGAGGGGAAATATTCATCTTACAATCCCAATGTTATTTGCTCTAGGTTTTATCGTAACATTTGTTAATGGAGGTATAACAGGTTTATTTTTGGGCAATGTGATTATTGATATTCCATTATCAGATACTTATTTTGTAGTTGCTCACTTTCATATGGTTATGGGTATTGCGCCTCTTATGGTGGTGTTTGGAGCAATTTATCATTGGTATCCTCTTATTACAGGACGACACCTAAATCAGACTTTAGGAAAAATTCACTTTTGGGTAACTTTCCTCGGAGCATACGCAATATATTTTCCGATGCATTATCTTGGTTTTATTGGAGTACCTCGTAGATATTTTGAAATGTACGATAGCCCATACATGACTTCCGCAATAGGTTTAAATCAATTCATTACTATAGCAGCTCTAATTGTTGGTTTTACCCAAATTTTATTTTTGTACAATATCTTTAGCAGTGTTTTTAAAGGAGAAAAATCCGAAAGAAATCCATGGAAGGCAAATTCATTAGAATGGCATACTTCTGACTATCCCCCAACACATGGAAATTTTGGAAAAGAGTTACCAGTTGTCTATCGTTGGCCATATGATTTTAGTGTACCGGGATCTGACAAAGAATACATTCCACAGGATGTTCCTCCTAGCCAAGTTTCAACAGCAAAGGCTGAAATAACATGAGTAATAAAGAATTAAATATTTTTAAGCTTTTATCTCAAAAGCCTTGGGAGCCAGCACAAGCCGCTCTTGATAACGAGCATGATGGTAAAACTTTTGGTTTAAGCAAAGCAAAGCTTGGCGTTAGAACAGTAATGGTCGTTAGTACGGTTATTTTTTCTTTGTTTGTTGTTTCTTATTCAGACAGAATGCTAGTTCACGATTGGAAAAGTTTATCTGAGCCATGGTTGCTTTGGATTAATACAATTATTTTAATTTTTGCTAGTTTTATTTTTAACAAGGCTAAAGTTTATTCTGATCAAAATAATTTTAATAAATCAAAAAATGCTCTACTTTTAGTTGGATTTCTAACTTTTTCTTTTATTACAGGTCAATTATTAGTTTGGCAGCACTTTGTTAGTATTGGACAATACGCTTCAACAAATCCTGCAAATGCATTCTTTTATCTCTTTACAGCGCTACATGGATTACATTTATTGGGTGGCCTATTTTTTTGGGGAAAAGCTACTACAAAGTTACTTACAAATAATTTTAATGTATCAAAAACCAAACAAGCAATTGAGCTATGTGCTATTTATTGGCATTTTTTACTTATAGTTTGGTTGATTTTATTTGGTTTAATGATCGCAACATAAAAAGAAAATAATTAATGAGTCAATTTGATATTTCAAAACTTCCTCAAGGTGGTAAAGGTTTTATGCATGATTGGGGTTCCGATCAAAGAGCTTTCAAAGGTGTTCCTTGGGGTAAAGCAATGATGTGGATTTTTCTGGTAAGTGATACGTTTATTTTTAGTTGTTTCTTAATTTCGTTAATGACGGCTCGAGCATCTACAACAGTACCTTGGCCATATGCAAGTGAAGTATTTGCGCTAACTGTTTTTGGAGTAGAAGTTCCTTTGCTGTTAATCGCAATTATGACTTTTGTATTGATCACAAGTAGTGGAACAATGGCCATTGCAGTTAAATTTGGTTACGAAAAGAGACGTAAATTGTGTGCTTTGTTCTTACTGTTTACTGCACTTGGTGGGCTGGCCTTTGTTGGCATGCAGGCGTTTGAGTGGTCAAAATTAATTTTTCACGAAGGTATTCGACCTTGGAGCAATCCTTTTGGCGCTGCTCAATTTGGTTCTTTCTTTTTTATGATTACCGGTTTTCATGGAACTCACGTTTCAATTGGTGTAATTTTTCTATTTATTTTTGCCAGAAAGACTTTTCGAGGAGACTTTGATACCGGCCGAAAAGGATTTTTTACAAGCATGAAATCTAACTATGAGGCCATTGAAATCATGGGACTCTATTGGCACTTTGTCGATTTGGTGTGGGTATTCATTTTTGCATTTTTCTATCTTTGGTAAGGTTAACAATGGAACAGAATAAAAAACAAGAAGTACATACACATAAAATTGGAATCTATCTTTGGATTTGGGGTTTATTATTTGTATTTAGTTTTTTTTCCTACATGGTTGATTATTTAGACTTTCAAGGATTACTTAGATGGACTTTAATCGTAACTTTTATGCTTACAAAAGCAGGATTAATAATGGCGATATTTATGCATTTGTATTGGGAACGTTGGGCTATTGTTAATGTCCTTTTGTGGCCTATGACTCTTATAGGAGTATTTATAACAATCATGGTTTCAGAATCTCATTATACTTTTTTTACACGTTTGTTTTATTTTGTAGTGGGGAGTTAAACCCATATTTAATTTTTTAAAATGGATAGTATAAAACCAAAAACACTAAAGTTAGACTACTTTGGTTACATGAAGGCTTTTCTTAATTTAATGAAGCCTCGAGTAATGTCATTGGTAATTTTTACTTGTGCAGTTGGATTATTAATAGCACCCGTCAAAGTTAGTTTTCTTGATGCAGTTTTTTCGCTTATAGCTGTTGCTTTGGGGTCTGGCGGTGCTGGTGCATTAAATATGTGGTATGAGGCAGATTTGGACTTACTAATGACCAGAACATGTCTTAGACCGATTCCAACTGGAAAATTAACCAAAAATCAAGCTCTTGCTTTTGGTATTTTATCATCGTTAGTTTCTGTAATCGCTCTTTATATTTTTTCTAATTTAATTGCTGCAACGATATTAGCAATTACAATATTATTTTATGTTTTCGTTTATACAATTTGGCTTAAAAGAAAAACTCCGCAAAATATTGTTATTGGAGGAGCCTCTGGAGCTTTGCCACCTGTAATTGGCTGGGCTATAGCGACAAACGGTATAGCGCTTGAACCTATCATTTTATTTTTAATTATATTTATATGGACACCATCTCACTTTTGGGCGTTAAGTTTGTATAAATCTGAAGATTACAGAAAAGCCAAAATTCCAATGTTGCCCATTACCTCTGGCATCAGAACCACAAAGTTAAATATATTTATATATGCTCTGATTTTATTTCCAATTGCTATATCACCATTCTTTTTAAACTATTATGGCTTAATTTATTTAATACTTGCAGCAGTACTTAGTGGTTATTACGTGTTTATTTCTTACAAACTATTTAAAGAAAAAGATTCAATTCTTGAAAAAAAATTAGCAATAAAATTATTTGGTTATTCTATATTATACCTTTTTATGATTTTTACTTCTATCTTAATAGATAAAGCCACATATTAAGTTTTATAATATTTTAATAAATGATCTGGCAGATTTTGACATTTCAACCCGAATCAACAATTTTATTTTTGCATATTGGTTTTGATGATAAAAGTGGAGGCAAAATAGCTCTGCTTATTATTATTTTAGTACTAATTCTTTTGGGTGTTGCAAATTGGGCCTGGAAGAAATACATCTCAAATAAAAAGTAAATTTACCAATAAAAATAATTCATATATCGGATAGTAATAGGTTTTGCCTAGATAATATCAAAATTCTATATTAATAGAAGGTATGGAATATATAAGCACTAGAAATACACAAAAAACTTTTTCGTTTAAGGATGTTTTTTTAAAAGCATTAGCACCCGATGGCGGTCTTTTTGTTCCTAAAAAAATTCCTTTATATACTTCTCAAGAATTAGAAAAACTTAGAAATCTTTCCTACAATGCGTTGGCTACAAAAATAATTTTAAAATTTTGTAGCGATGAGTTCAATGAAATAGAAATTAAAGATTTGGTTAAAAATTCTTATAAAAACTTCAGAGTTAATGATGTGGTAGTGATTAAAAAACTTGGAAAAGTAAATTTATTAGAACTATTTCATGGTCCTACATTAGCATTTAAGGATATCGCCATGCAGGTTATTGGAAATATGTATGAGAAAATATTAGAGAAAAATAATTTAAAAATTAATGTTGTTGTAGCAACTTCTGGAGATACTGGGGCAGCAGCTATAAACGCTATAAGAGATAGAAAGAACATGAAAATTTTTGTTTTGCATCCAGATAATAAAATATCTGAGGTTCAAAGAAAATTTATGACAACTGTTAATTCAGACAATGTATTTAATATTGCTTTAGCTAGTAATTTTGATGAATGCCAAAAATTTGTTAAATCAATGTTTGCTGATAAAGATTTTAGTAAGTTAATAAATATGTCGGGAGTAAATTCAATAAATTGGTCAAGAATCGTTGTCCAAATTGTTTATTATTTCTTTTCTTATTTTAAAGTTGTGAACGAAGATGAAAAAATAAACTTTTCAGTTCCCACAGGAAATTTTGGAGATATTTATGCTGGTTATATAGCCAAGAAAATGGGACTTCCTATTAATAAATTAATAATAGCAACTAATAGTAATGATATTTTAAAAAGAACTGTTAACACAGGCATTTATAAGCCTTTAAAAGTTGAGCATACAGTTTCTCCAAGCATGGATATCCAAGTTGCTAGCAATTTTGAGAGATTAATTTTTGATGTTTGTTCTTGTAATTCAAATAAAACATTAAAATTAATGAACGATCTTAACAAACAGGGAGAATTGAAGCTTGAAAAAAAGGAATTAAAAAAGATTAGGGAAAGTTTTTGCTCTGAAAGCTTATCAGAAGAAGAAACTAAATCGGTCATAAATGATGTATACAAGAATCAAGGAATGTTAATTGATCCACATACAGCTGTTGCGATCGGTGCAGTTAACAAAATATCTTTAGAAGGAAATATTGTAGTTCTAGCGACTGCTCATCCTTCGAAATTTTCGGATGTAGTTATGGAGGAAACAAGTATAAAACCAGAATTACCAGAAAATCTAAAAAACATATTAGTTGAAAAAGAAAAATATGAAAAATTACCTAAGGATTTAAAAAAAATTCAGAATTACATTATGGAAAGAATCTAGTTAGTAAATTAAATAGGAGTTGCTTTTTTTGCTAATTTATCAGCTAGATCATTCATAGGGTCTTCCGAATGCCCTTTTACCCAATTCCACTCAACCTGATTAGATTTTACTAGTTCTTTAAGTCTCTTCCAAAGATCAATATTTTTTACGTTTTTTTTATCAGCAGTTTTCCAATTGTTTTTTTCCCAACTATTAATCCAAACAGTAATTCCTTCCTTTACGTAAGTAGAATCTGTAAAAATTTTTATATGTTTTAAAGATGGCTGTTTTTCCTCTTGTTTAGCACAATATTCTAGGCTCTTAATTGCGGCCATTAATTCCATGCGATTATTAGTTGTCAATCTTTCTCCACCAAATAGCTCCTTCTTTTCGTTTTCTAATAGAACTATAGCAGCCCAACCTCCTGGTCCGGGATTACCCACACAGGCTCCATCTGTATAAATTTTAATTTCCATAATCAAAAAAAATAATCCTGGTAATTTTCTACATTGTCATGAAATTCTAACCTTTTTAAATATTCTACTGGATCTTTAATTTTCACTATTGCACCTTCAGTTAAATTTAAATAATCAAAAACTCTTGTAAGCAGAAATCTTATAGCCGCTCCTTGACATAATACTTTCAGAGATTTTTTCTCCTCCTCGGTTAATTGTCTTATACTTGAATATCCATCAATAAATTTCTTTGATTTTGTTATATTAAAACTCAAATTTTCATTCATTCCCTCAAAACACAGTGCGTTTAAGCATATTGCTATCTCAAAAGCATAAAAGTCATAGCAGGAAAAATAATAATCAATAATTCCAGATAGTTTATCATCTTTAAAGAAAATATTATCTGAAAATAAATCCGCGTGAATGATTCCAGAGGGAATATTTTTAGGCCAGTTTCTTTCAATCACATCTAAATTTTTTTCAATAATTTCTGGTAGATTAGTGTGGATTTTAGAGCAATCTTTTTTAACTTTATTATAAATTTTTCTCCAAGAATTAACCGAAAGTTTATTTTCTCTTTTGCCAGTCAAATCCTTTGTTATCAAGTGTAATTTTGCTGTATTAATTCCCACCTCGTAACAATCGTTCGGATTCAATATTTTTTTTGCATATCCATCTAAAAAGGATACAACAGCAGCTTTTTTTCCTAAAATCTCAGATATGTAATTGCCATTTTTATTTACTATAGGCTCTGGAGATGGGAAATTTTTATCAAAAAGATTTCTCATTAAACTTATAAAAAAAGGTAAATCTTTCTCCTCAACTCTTTTTTCGTACAAGGTGAGAATAAACTTGCCTTTTTCTGTTTGAATAAAATAATTAGTATTTTCAATACCTTCTTTTATTTCTTTATAATTTAGTAATTCACCTAGATTGTATTTAGAAAAAAATTCTTTCAATTCTTTTTCGGATAATTTTGTATATACGGCCATTTTTTTTAATTATTTATATCCTTTTTTTTTAAGATAGAATATTATTAGTTTATGACAAATCCTGTCTCTCCTCAAAAAAGTCCTTATAAAGTTATAGTTGAAGAGGACAAAACTTATTTTTGGTGCGCTTGCGGCCTGTCAAAGAAACAACCATTTTGTGATGGCTCCCATAAAAAAGATGGGAAATATAAATCAATTAAATATTTAGCTGAGGAAAGTAAAGAAATGTATTTTTGTGGATGCAAAATGACGAAACATCCACCTTTTTGCGACGGATCACATTCTAAGCCTTAATATGTTTTAATGAGGTTTTAGCTTGTTCCAGACTTTTTGTATAAAGTTTTTCTAATTTATTTTTATCAATTGAATTTTTAATTAAATGTTCAACCGCTTCCATACTAATTTTAACTGAAATATTTTTAATGTCTCTCAGGGCATTTTCTCTCATTTGAACAATCTTTTGTTCAGTGTTTTTCTTTTTATTTTCTATTGCTTGATGAAATTTTTCAGTTTTTTCTAATATAGTTTTCTCGCTATCTTTTTTTGCTAAATTTATAATCTCTAGTACTTCTTTTTTTGATTTATCAATTTTATTTTCGTAATTGCTTAATAAATTTTTTGCTTCAACTTTTAGTTTTTCAGCTTCATCTAGTTCTTTTCTCATTTTATTGATTTGATCAGTTAATGAGTTATTTATTTTTTGTGGTACTTTTAAATAAATCAAACATCCACAAAAAATAAAGAAAGAAACTGCTACCCAAAAAGTCGCATCTATTGTCATATATGTTTTTCTATTTCTCTTTTTGAAATGTCGTTCACAATCGCAGAGACATTGCTCTTATTGATTTCTGTATTAATAATTTGTCTTATTATTTCTGCCGATGTTTCGGCTGCTATATCGGCTATACTTGATGTGGAAGTTTTTTTTAAATCTTTTATTTCTTTTTCAGTTGCCATTAATTCTTTTTCGATTTCAACATTAAATTTTTGTTTTTTGTTTTCAATATCTTTATCAAGTTTTTTTTTACTATCGTCGATTATTTTTTTTGCTTCTTTTTTTGTTTTTTCAATTATTTCATTATATTCCTCGAGTTTTTTTTCAGCATTATCTTTAAGTTTCTGCGCTTCACCGAGATCATTGACTACCCTAGATTTTCTATTTTCAATAATATATGTAATTCTCGGTAAAAATATTTTCCAAATAATTAAATATAGGGAAGAAAAAATTAGTATTAACCAAAATATTTGGGCTATCCAAAATTCAGGATTAAGCTGAGGCATCCCTGTCTCGGATCCAAATGCCTGATTTACATAAATGCTCAAACCAATGCACAAGGCAAAGCAAAAATTTTTCATAGATGAATTTTATTTATTAAAATGCAAATAAAATTATTAACGCAACTACTAATCCAAATAAACCCGTAGCTTCCGCTAAAGCAAATCCCAAAAGTAAGTTTGGAAACTGTTTTGCGGCCGCTGATGGATTTCTCATTGCCCCAGATAAATAGTTTCCGAAAATAAGCCCAATGCCTACCCCGGCTCCTGCTAGCGCAATTGCCGCAAGGCCTGCTCCTATCATCTTAGCTGCTTCTAACTCCATTTTTCCTCCTTTGTTAATGATGTAAATTTAATGCATCGTTTAAATAAATGCATGTTAAAATTGCGAAAACATAAGCCTGAAGAAAAGCAACAAGTATTTCAAGCCCAGTTAGTGCAACAGCAAAACTAAGCGGCAACCAGCCGCCCAACAAACCTAAACTTATTACAAACCCACCAAATACTTTTAACATGGTGTGTCCAGCCAGCATGTTTGCAAACAATCGCACTGACAAACTTACTGGTCTTGCTAAATAAGAAATAATTTCAATAACAATTATTAAAGGCAAAAGTACTATGGGAACACCTTTGGGAACAAAAAGCTCCAAGTATTTGATGCCATGTTTAATAAATCCTATAATTGTGACACCTATAAATATTGTTGCTGCTAGCATAAATGTAACAATAATTTGACTAGTTACTGTAAAAGAATACGGCAACATTCCAACCATATTACAAAATAAAACAAACATGAATAAAGTAAATACGAATGGAAAAAAAGCTTTGGCACTAGAACCTGCGGTATCATTTATCATCTTTGCAATAAGAGCGTAACTCATTTCAGTTATCAATTGTATTTTGGAGGGTATTAATGATTTTTTTTTGGTTCCAAAAAACAATAATGATAAGATTAATATTGCGCTTATTGCCATAAAAAAACTTGCATTTGTAAAAGAAAGATTTATGCCGCCTATATTTATCTCAGGTCCTATTTTATAAACTTCGAACTGGTGCATTGGATTTAAGACCATTTTTATCTCCTATATATTCTTATAATTTTTTTTGCATTTTTTTTGCTGATCTAAATACATTTAATATACCAGCGGCTACACCTATAATAAAAAAACAAATTGTTAACAACGGTTTAGTATCAAACCAATTGTCCAAAAGAAACCCTATTGTTGATCCTACAACCACTGCAGCAACCAATTCGGTACTGATTTTCAAAGCTTTTCCCAAAGATGTGGCGTTTGAACCTCTGTTTTTTTCTTCAATTTCTCTAACATTTTTTTTTGCAATTTTTAAGCGAGTTGATATTTCTTTAAAATCTTTCATTATTTTAGTTAGTTATTTAAGCAACTAACTCTTCAGCTTTTTGTAAATCAACCGAAACTAACTGGCTAATTCCTTTTTCCGGCATTGTTACACCATACAACCTATCCATTTTGGACATCGTCAAGGCATGGTGTGTTATAATTATAAATTTAGTTTCTGTAATTTTCGTTAATTCATCTAGCAAGGAGCAAAATCTTGTTACATTTGAATCGTCTAGAGGAGCATCTACTTCATCTAAAACACAAATTGGAGAGGGATTAGTTAAAAAAACTGCAAATATTAGTGATAGAGCCGTTAAAGCCTGTTCACCTCCTGATAATAGTGTAATTGACTGCAATCTTTTACCCGGCGGGCTTACCAGCATGTCTAAACCAGCCTCTAATGGATCATCTGACTCAACAAATTCTAATTTTGCAGTACCGCCGCTAAAGAGTTTTGTATATACATCATTAAACTTTCTATTAACTTTTTCGAACGCATCCAAAAGTCTTTCTCTGCCTTTCTGATTAAGTTCATTTATGATTGTTCGAAGTTTTGATATTGCGGAAACTAGGTCATCTCTATCTTTCTCTATTTTTTTAATTTCTACTTTATACTGTTCAGTTTCTTCGCCGGCTCTTAAGTTCACTGAACCAAGGCGCTCTCGTTCATTTTTTTTAGCGTCCAACTTGTCTTCTTGTTCAATCACATTAGGCATATCTTCGATATTTTTTAGATCTGAGTTTTCTAATAAATTGTTTTCAGTGACATTTAGATCAATTTTTAAGGTATTAATTAAGTCTTTTTTTCTATTATCAAGACCCTCTAAAGTTGCACCAGACCTAGCTTTGTTTTCTCTAGCTAGCATCATCTTTTGTTCAACAGCTTTTAGTTCTTTATTTATTTCTTGATAATTTTCTTCAGCTTTTATTAAATCATCCGAAAGTTCTAATTTCTTGCTCTCAGTATCTGAAGCATTTTGCATTAATCGGCCTTTTTTAATAGATATTTCTTCAGGAAGTTTAATAATATTTTCTAAATCATTTTTTACTTTACCTATTCTTTCGCGTAACTCTTTTGACATTTTTTCAGAGTTAAATTTCAAATTTTTCCAACTTTCTATTTCTGTATCGATCGTGCTAATTCTTTCTTTTCTTTTTATAGACTCATTTTTTATATTTTGATTTTTACTGTAACTATCTGCATATACTTCTATGATTGTTTTAAAGTTATCAAGGACAGCTATTGCTTCATCATTTTTCTGAGCATTTACCAACTCTTTAACTTTGTCTATCTCAGCCGTTAATCTGTTTTTTGTAACATTCAAGTCTTTGCTAGATTTTTTTTCTGTATCGTAGTATTTCGAGTCTATCTCAATTAATTCATTTTTTTCTTCTTTAAGTCTCTTTTCATTTGTCGTTGCTTCTAAAATAATATTTTTCTCTCTCTCAATATCATCTGTAAGTGTATCCTGAGATTTCTGTAATCTATCTTTATCTGTTTTAATTCTTTTTTCTTCATCTTCTAAATTTTGGAGTTCTAAATTAAGTCTTTGTAATTTAGATAGTATTTCCATATTTTTATCTCTTAAAGGTTTCAATTCTAAATTAGCTTTTTCTAAAAAACTATTTTTTTCATCAATTTTTACCTTCAAAATATTTATTCCCTCATCTGACTCGCTGGTAATTCTTTTTGTTGATTCTATTTCCTTTTCAATCTCTTTTAATTTTATATAATAAAGACCAGCTTCAATTTTTTTTATTTCTTCTGAAATTAATTTATATTTCGATGCTTCTACTGCTTGTTTTTTTAAATTTTCTAATTGCTTTTCTTGTTGTCTCCTCAATTCGTCTGCTTTCCTTAAATTATTTTCTGCTGAATTGAGCCTTAACTCGGATTCATGTCTTCGGACATGCAAACCCGAAATTCCTGCCGCTTCTTCTAAGATAGATCTTCGATCTGTTGGTTTTGCTGTTACCAGGGCTCCAATTCTACCTTGACTTATCATTGAAGGTGAGTGGGCCCCAGTTGATAAATCAGCAAAAAGAGTTTGAATATCCCTAGCTCTCATTTCTTTTTCATTTATGAAATATCTTGAACCTTTGTTTTTTTCTATTCTTCTTTTTACATTAATTATATCCAATTCTTTGAATTGAAAAGGTCCGTCTTTATCAGAATTATCTAAAGTTAAAGAAACTTCAGCAATATTTTTCGAAGCTTTGTTTGCCGTGCCAGAGAATATAATATCCTCCATGCCCGATCCTCGCATACTTTTTGCTGAGGTTTCTCCCATGCACCACCTTATGCTCTCTACTATGTTTGACTTTCCGCAACCATTGGGCCCAACTATTCCAGTTAAACCTTTTTCAATAGTAATTGAGGTTCTGTCAACAAACGATTTAAAGCCAATCAAATCAAGTTTTTTAAATTTCATACACTAAATAAGTTTTTCTATTTTTTTTTTTATATTTTTAAAACTAGCAGAACCTTGAAGTTTTTTCTCATTAATTATAATTGTAGGTGTCGAATCTATAGAATACTTATGATTTGCGTCTATTCTGCCATTTAATATTTTATCGCTAATAGTTTCATCAATTAAACATTTATCAAACTGGGCTGAATTTATCCCAAAGTTCATAACAATTTTTTTTAAATTTATATTAATGTCATTAACGTTTGAACCGCTAGTCCATTCATTTTGGGTTTCATAAATAGTATCTAAAAATAATATTTGTTTCTTTTTGTCTAAACAATGAAGTAATTTTGATGCATTGAAGGCTCCTTGGTCTAAGGGAAAATCAATAAAAATTAATTGTACTTTGCCTGTTTTAATATATTCTTTTTTGATTTCTGGAACTACATTAATGTGGAAGTTTGCACAATGTGGACAGGTTAAAGACGAAAAAATTTTAATTTTAACTGGTGCTTCATCTTGCCCAAGAACCACAGAACTGATATTTGTAGCTATACTTCCTGAGTAAGATTTTGAGCAAACAAATAAATAAATTAAAATAACTTTAATTATAAAAAAAAATTTAATATTTAAACTTGATCTAATCATTTTTTACTATATCTAAAAGTTGAGAAAGTGAATCTCTTATATTCTTATTTTTGACTTCATTTATTTTTTTTTCAAATTTTTTTGAGGATTTATTTAAAATACTTTGTTTTTTTTCTTTTTCCTTTTTTGAATTATAAGTTTGTAATCTTATTTGATCAATGAGTTTATAACCAAAATAACTATTGATTTTGTTTATAATTTCTTCTTTCGAATATTCAGCTATTATTTCATTACCCCTTTCAACAGATAGGATCAAAGTTCCATTTTTATTTTCTCGTGACATTTTGATTGATTGGGGAAAACAAGAATTAGAAATATCTTTGCCCACCAAAAAATTCCACTTGTTAATTATTTCAGAATAATTATAACCATTTTTTTTCAATATACTCTTGACGCTGCGTGGTAAAGTATTACCAAAGGACCTTAATCCTTGAACGTAAGTCCTGATTTCTTTATTGTTTTGCTTGTGATGCATACAAAAAAGCACAATTTATCAAAAAAAATTCTCTCATGGTATGATAATAATAAGCGGATACTACCTTGGCGATTAGGCCAAAAGACAAGAAAAGAGCAGTATTATAGAATATTGAGCGAATTTATGCTTCAACAAACTCAAGTTAAAACTGTAATTCCATATTTTAAAAATTTTGTTAATAAAATTCCAAATTTAAAAGTTTTGTCCACTTGCAATGAAAAAACAATTTTGAAGCTTTGGGAAGGTTTAGGTTATTACAGAAGAGCAAAAAATTTGCATAAAACCGCGAAGATACTAACTAAAAACTATAACGGTAAACTTCCAAAAGAATTTAATGAGATAAAAAAATTACCAGGGGTGGGAGAGTATACTGCTAACGCTTTATTAGCATTAGTTTATAATCAACCTCGTATTCCATTTGATGGCAATATAAAGAGGGTTTTTTCTAGGCTGTTTAATACGAACTTAGAAAAAAATGAAAAAAGAACAAAAAGGATCATTAACGAACAATTTTATATGAATAGAAATGGAGATTTAGCAGAAGCATTAATGGAATTCGGAGCAGTTATCTGTAAACCCAGTAATCCTTTGTGTAATATTTGTAATTTAAGAACCAATTGTTATTTCTTTAAGAATAAAACTTCAGTTTTAGTCAATAAAAAACGTCAAGTAAAAGAAAAAAAATATAATGTTTATTGTTATTTGAAAAAGCAAAAAAAAGAGATTGCTTTAACTAAAAATAAGAATTTTGGTTTTTTAAGTAATTTTAATATTCCAGAAACTAAGGTAGTAAAATCAAACAATAAACAAAGTAAAGGATGGACTTATTTATGTAATTATAAGAACAACATATCCAATATTAAGATGGATATTAATTTATTTTATAAATTTATAAAAAATAAACCAGAAAAATATACATGGTATCCAATTGATAGACCGAGCAATGAATTTATACCTTCGTTTACAAAAAAAATTATTAAAAAAATAACTAAAGTTTATAACTAAAAAAAATTAGCTTAAATCACAAAACATTTGAATTTATATTTTACCAGTTTTCAAAATTAGTCTTTGTCTAAGATTATCTATTGGAACCATATTCCCACCTAAATTGTAGTGCCAGTAGGTCCATCCATTGCAGCTTTCTGCTCCAATTATTTTTGCAGCCACTTTATGTATTGAACCTTCTGAATTTTGGTATTTAATACTTCCATCAGCCATAATTTTAGCGTTTACCTTTTTCTTTTGATCAAAGACACTCATGCCAGGTTTAACGATGCCTAGTTCAACTAGTGAGCCAAAAGGTATTCGAGGTTTAGATTTGTTGTTTTTGATAGTATCAAGATAATGATCTTCTATTTTTATTGTTTTTTCTAATCTTTGTTTTGACGTTTGAAAATATTTTTTTTCCTTCTCAACTCCGAAATAGTTTCTACCTAATTTTTTTGCTACAACAGCGGTTGTTCCAGTTCCAAGAAACGGATCAAATACAAAATCACCTTTATTTGTAGAAGCCAACAATATTCGGTGCAACAAAGATTCGGGTTTTTGTGCTGAATGAACCTTTTTTCCATTTCTTTTTATTCTTTCGCTTCCATTACAGATGGGTAAGGTCCAATCAGATCGCATCTGTAAATCATCGTTTAAACACTTGAGTGATTGATAATTAAATGTGTATTTTGAATTTTTATTTTTAGAAGCCCAAATCAAAGTTTCGTGAGCATTGGTAAATCTTGTTCCTCTAAAGTTTGGCATAGGATTGTTCTTTCTCCATATAACATCATTAAGCATCCAATAGCCTTTATTTTGAATATGGTAACCTAAACGGAAAATATTGTGATAGGTTCCAATTACCCAAATGGAACCATTATCTTTTAAAACTCTTTTGCATTCTGTTAACCATTTCTTACAAAAATTATCGTAATCATCAAAACTTTTGAATTGATCCCATTTGTCATTAACACCGTTTACTTTACTATCATCAGGTCTTTTAAGTTTTTTTCCTATTTGTAAATTGTAAGGTGGATCAGCAAAAACCAAATCAAATGTTTTATTTGGAATTGTTTTTAATATTTC
>Ga0208056_100175_pt1 | contig 17239 bp, 16 predicted proteins | sample DeeseametaMP2052_FD_184178 | JGI IMG/M metagenome (GOLD analysis project Ga0208056, IMG submission 184178) | Marine microbial communities from the Deep Pacific Ocean - MP2052 (SPAdes) | ecosystem: Environmental > Aquatic > Marine > Oceanic | place: West of Cabo San Lucas, Mexico, North Pacific...
CGACGTGGCCGCGGTCGTCAGCCTGACCCCGCTCGTCGACGGCCTCGCCGCCGCCCGCCACGCCGTGGGGCACCACCGCCCGAGCACCATGCTGCGCTCGACCGTCTCCGGCGTACGCAGCAGGGTGAGCGGGGCCCGCGGTGGCCGGCCGGTCACGATGCCCGTCGTCGCGCGGCCCGGCGAGGTCGGCGCCCTGACCCTCGAGGGCTGCTACGAGGACTACCTCTCGATCGCGGGCCCGACCTGGGTCAACGAGGTCGACGCCGACGTGGCCCTCGAGCTGGGCTCGCGCGACGCCGCCAAGGCCGCCAAGCAGCTGCGGGTGCCGATGCTGGTCCAGATCGCCGACTTCGACCGCAGCGCTCCCCCGCGCGCGGCTGCCAAGGCCGCCTTCAACGCGCGCGCCGAGGTGCGTCACTACCCCTGCGACCACTTCGACGTGTGGCCCGGCAAGCAGTGGTTCGACGCCGCCTCGTCCCACCAGGTCTCCTTCCTGACCCGGGTGCTCACGGACTGAGGAGTCCGCCGAGTACTACGACGGACGGGCAGCGGCGTCGACTGCGCAGACAGCGCATCCGTGCAGCAGACTCCGGGCAGTGACCACCTCGGACCAGCACGCGAGCGACTCCTCACTCACCACCCGGCCCACCCACGGCGACGGCCACGGCGACGGCCCCGGAGACGGCCCCGGAGACGGCCCCGGAGACGGCCCGGGCGACGGCCCCGGAGCCCAGCCCTCGCTCGGGTCCTCTGCCGGACGGCCGGTTACCGCCGCCACATCGCGCAGACCGTGCAGGGGCTGCTGGGCCTCTACCTGCTCATCTGCCTGGCCGAGCTCGCCCTCTACCTCTGGAGCGTCGCCACGCTGCGGGGCTGGGCGGAGCGTCCCGGGACCTACGACCTCGGCACCGCGGAGACGCTGGACGGCTGGACGCTGGCCGCAGCCTTCACCGACCTCGCGATGATCCTGCTGATCGGCGTCTCGTTCATCGTCTGGCTCTACTCGACCCACCGCAGCGACCGGATGTACCGCCCGGCACTGCGTCATCGGTCCGGGTGGGCGATCGGCGGGTGGTTCGTGCCGGTCCTGAACCTGTGGCGCCCCCTGCAGATGGTCAACGACGTGCGCCGCGGCGCCCTCGGGCACGACCCGGCCACCGGGTCGGGCCTGGTCGCGACATGGTGGGGTGTGCTGCTGGCCAGCAGCGTCGCGTCCCGGGCCTCGCTGGCGCTCATGCCGGCCGAGGACGCGGCCTTCGTCGCCGCGATGGACGGCTTGGCGGACGTCGCTGTCGCCGACAGCGTGCTCGCCGCGACCGACGCGCTCGCCTGCGTGCTGGCCATCGCGGTCGTGCGCCACGTGTCGGCCCTGCTGGCCACGCCGGCCCCGACCCGCTGACCTGCTGGCCTGCTGACCTGGTGGCCTGCTGCCCGCGGGTGGTCAGCCGGTGACCTGCTCCTCGGCCCAGCGGTAGTCCGCCTTGCCGCTGGGCGAGCGGACGACGTGGTCGACCCGCAGGAGCTCCTTGGGCAGCTTGTAGCGGGCGATGTGCTCCGAGGCGGTGGCCAGCAGCTCGTCGTCGGGCACGCCCTCATGACCAGCGGCGAGCGAGACGATGGCCACCGGCTCCGCACCCCAGCGCTCGGACGGGCGTCCCACGACCACGACGTCGCGCACGGCCGGGTGCGCTCCCACGGCCCGCTCGACCTCCTCGGCGAAGATCTTCTCCCCGCCGGAGTTGATGGTCACCCCGTCCCGGCCCAGCAGCCGGATCCGGCCGTCCGCGAGCATCTCGGCGCGGTCCCCGGGCACCGAGAACCGCTCGCCGTCGATCATCGGGAAGGTACGCGCGGTCTTCTCGGCGTCGCCGAGGTAGCCCAGCGGCACCCGGCCGCGCTGCGCCAGCCAGCCGCCGGCCGCCCCCTGCGCCTCGTCGGGCGAGAGGACGTGCGAGAGGTCCTCGGCCACCACCGTCGTGGTCGGGACCGGGGTGAACGTCGCCGCCTCGGCCTCCATGCCCTTCAGGCTTATCGAGCTCATCTGCAGGCCCGTCTCCGAGGAGCCGGCCGCGTCCATCACCAGGATGTGCGGCAGCAGCTCCATCAGCCGGGCCCGCACCGTGGGCGAGAGCGGGGCAGCCCCGTTGTTGACCGCCGCCAGGCCGGACAGGTCGTGGTCGCCGGCCTCGAGCGCCGCGATGAGCGGGCGGACCATCGCGTCCCCGACCACGGGCAGCGAGACGCAGCCCTCCCGGACCACGGTGCGCAGCACCGCGTCGGCGTCGAAGCTCCTCACGTCCTCGGGCAGCACGATCTTCCCGCCGCTGGTGATCATGTGGAACGTCGACCACTGCGCCGCACCGTGCATGAACGGCAGCGCCATCAGCAGCGTCATGCCACCACCCGCGTTGCGCGCGTTCTCCGCGATCGCCTCGTAGGACTCGTACGGCTCGGTCGTGCCGAACGGCGTCCCGCCCATCGAGGTGACGTACATGTCGTCCTGGCGCCACAGCACGCCCTTGGGCATGCCGGTGGTGCCGCCGGTGTAGACGACGTACAGGTCGTCCCCGGTCGGCTCCGGCAGCACCGCCGCGCCCTCGGGGGTGGCGACGGCGTCCTCCCACCACACGGCCCCGGGCAGCAGGTCCGCACCGGACTCGTCGGGCACCTGGACGAGCACGTCGAGGGTCGGCACCTGCGCGCGCACGGCGGCGACCTGCTCGGCGAAGCAGGAGTGGTAGACCAGCGCCCGGGTCCCGGCGTCGACAAGGAGGTAGGCCAGCTCCTCGGCGACGTAGCGGTAGTTGACGTTGATCGGCACCGCCCGAGCGCGGTAGGAGGCGATCATGGCCTCGAGGTACTCCGGCCCGTTGTAGAGGTAGAGGCCCACGTGGTCCTGGCCGGACTCGTGCCCGGCCAGGTCGTCCCGCTCGGTGTGGCAGCCCAGGCCGCCGGAGGCCAGGAAGCGGGCGAACCCGTCGGCGTGCGCCTGCACCTGCGCGTAGGTCAGCCGCAGGTCGCCGTGGACGAGCACCTCCTGCTCAGGCACGGCGGCGGCGACGGTGGCGAAGACGGACGAGAGGTTGAACCCGGTGGTCACTAGAACAGGTTATAGAAAGACGTGCGCGGACGTGACCTGTCCCACACAGGAATCGCCACCGATGTCAGGCCGGGCTCAGACCGGCGTCAGCAGCTCGGCCGGGATCCACTCCTGCACCAGGCCCCAGCCGTGGGGACGGATGCGTGCGGCGTACACCACCAGGCCCTCCCAGCGCCTGTCGCGCTGACGCCACTCCAGGAGCAGGCCCGGCCGCTTCTCCCCGTCGCCGTCCACGGCGTCGGCGACCCAGCAGTGCCGGGCGGGGCAGCGCGGGCCGAGGGGTGCCGCGCCCGACGGCACGCCGCCGGTGCGCACACGGTCACGCAGAGGGATGCCGCTCCCCCGCTTCACCATCCCGCCGGCCACCGGACCATCGTGCCACAGGTTCGAACACCTGCTCGACCGCGGCTGTCGAGCGAAGGCTCGGTCGACGCAGGTCAGGCGTCCTCGGCCAGGTCCTCGCCGTGCGTGCCGGGCCGCGGCGCCCATGGCAGCTCCTTGGCGGGGCGTACGACGACGAGGCGGTCGCCCCGCGCCAGCTGGGTCACCACGGGGTCGAAGTAGCGGTAGACCTTCTCGTCGCGCACCACGGCGATCACCTGGTCGGGCAGGCGCTGCGGCTGCTGGCCGACCTCGGAGACCAGCAGCTCGCGCTCGGCGACCTCGAGACCGTCGCCGTAGGTCAGCAGGTCCTCCATGACCGACCCCAGGGTTGGTGAGACGGTCGAGAGACCCAGCAGGCGACCCACGGCGTCGGAGGAGGTGATGACCGAGTCCGCGCCCGACTGGCGCATCAGTGGCGCGTTCTCCTGCTCGCGCACCGCCGCGACGATCCAGGCGTCGGGGTTGAGCTGGCGCACCGTGAGGGTCGCCAGCACGTTGGAGTCGTCGCGGTCGGTGGTGATGATGACCTGCTCGGCGTCGGCGACGCCCGCGCGACGCAGCACCTCGCGCCGGGTGGCGTCACCGGTGACGACCGCCAGTCCGTCCGCGTGGGCGTCCTGCATCGCCACGGGGCTCGGGTCGACGACCACGACGTCCTCGAGCTCGGTGCCGTTGTTGACCAGCGTCTCGACCGCGCTGCGGCCCTTGGTGCCGTAGCCGATGACGACGACGTGCTTGCCCATGCGCTTCCTCCAGCGTGCGACCCGGAACATCTCGCGGCCCTGGGAGGCCAGCACCTCCAGGGTCGTGCCGATCAGCAGGACCAGGAAGGCGATGCGGGCGGGGGTGATGACGAAGGCGTTGATCAGCCGCGCGTGCGGCTCCACCGGGGCGATGTCGCCGTAGCCGGTCGTGCTCAACGTGACGGTCGTGTAGTAGATGGCGTCGATCAGGCTGACCCCCGAGCCGGGGTCGCCGTTGTCGACGTAGCCGTCGCGGTCGATCCAGACCAGCAGGACGGTGCCGACCAGGATGCCCAGCGCCAGCAGCAGTCGACGGCTCAGCTCGAACCACGGCGAGCGGACGCGCTCGGGCAGCGAGACGAGGTTGGGGATGCGCCGGGGCGCCCCGTCGTCCTCGTTCACCATGCCCCCACCACGTCTCGGTCCGCGCGCTCGCCGGCCCGACGGACCGACCACCGGAGCAGCAACCTACTGGACACGGGCACGCTCCGACGTACGACGGGCCCGGGCACGGGTGGTGGCCGCCTGCGGGAAGACGGTGTCGAAGGCCGCGTTGACCGCCGCGCCGATGAGCACGGCGATGGCCACCAGGTAGAGCCACAGCAGGACGGCGATGGGTGCGGCGAGCGGGCCGTAGATGGAGCGGGAGTCCGCGGCGGTGACCGTCAGCACCCAGCGCAGGGCGTAGGAGCCGAGCACCCAGGCCACCAGCGAGAAGGTGGCGCCGGGGAGGTTGAAGGACCAGTTCGTCCGGACCGGCACGGACACGTGGTAGAGCGTGGCCAGGAAGCAGATGCTCAGCACCACCACCAGCGGCCAGTAGAACGTCATCAGCATGTCGACGCGGTTGGGCAGCACCTGTCGCACCAGCGTCGGCCCCGCGACCACCAGCGGGATGGAGACGATGCCGGTGATCATCGCCAGCACGTAGAGCACGAAGGACAGTGCGCGGGTGCGGACGATCCCGCGCTCCCCGCCCAGGCCGTGCATCACCGTGATGGTGTCGACGAAGACGTTGAGCGCCCGCGAGCCCGACCACAGCGCCAGCACGAACCCCAGCGAGATGACGTCGAACCGACCGCCCTCGAGCACGTCGTCGATGGTGGGCTCGATGACCGTGCTCACCGCGCGGTCGGTGAGCACGCGGGAGGAGAACTCCAGGACCCCGGCCCGCACGTCCTCGACCTGTGCGGGGGTGAACTGGTCGGTGACGTAGCCGATGCCCCCGGCGAGGGCGAAGACCAGCGGCGGCACCGACAGCACCGCGAAGAAGGCGGCCTCGGCGGCCAGCCCCGTGACCCGGTAGCGCAGGCAGGACGCGACGGTCGTCACGACCAGGCGCCACACCTGGTGCGCGACGTGCCGGGAGGCCTCCCGGACCCGGTCGCCGTCGAGGGCGCGACCGCTGACCGAGGGCATGGAACTACGGTAGCCACATGGAGCCCCGCACCCCCGCTCGTGCCGACCTGCGCGTCGTGTCCAACCAGGCCCCGCCGCTGGCCGGCCACAACGTCGTCACCGCCGACGCGGCCCTCGTCGAGGCCGTGCTGCGGCACGGGTCCCAGGAGGTGCTGGACTCCCTGGTCGACCTCGGAGCCGAGGCCGGTTCCGCGGAGGCCCGCGAGCACGGGATGCTCGCCAACGAGCACCACCCCGAGCTCACCCCCTACGACCGCTACGGCCACCGCGTCGACGAGGTCCGCTTCCACCCGTCCTGGCACTGGCTGATGGAGCGCGCCGTCGGGCACGGCCTCGCCGCCGCCCCGTGGGAGGAGCAGGCCGACGGTGCTGCCCACGCCCACGTGCGTCGCGCCGCCGGGTTCATGGCCTGGTCGCACACCGAGCCCGGCCACGGGTGCCCCATCTCCATGACGTACGCCGCCGTGCCGGCGCTGCGGGCCGACGACGCCCTCGCCAAGGAGTGGACGCCGCTGCTGGCGTCGCGACGCTACGACCCGGGGGTCCGTGCGCTGACCGACAAGGTCGGTGCGCTGGCCGGCATGGGCATGACCGAGAAGCAGGGCGGATCCGACGTCCGGGCCAACGTCACCCGCGCCGTCCCGGTGCCCGGAGCCGACGGCACCTACACCCTGCACGGCCACAAGTGGTTCACCAGCGCCCCGATGAACGACGTCTTCCTCGTCCTGGCCCAGGCCGAGGGGGGCGTCACGTGCTTCGTCGTCCCGCGGGTGCTGGCAGACGGCACCCGCAACCAGCTCGACGTGGTGCGCCTGAAGGACAAGCTCGGCAACCGCTCCAACGCGTCCTCGGAGCTGGAGCTCGACGGCACCGTCGCCCACCGCCTGGGCGACGAGGGCCGCGGAGTGCGCACCATCATCGAGATGGTGGCCGCGACGCGCCTCGACTGCGTCCTGGGCTCCACCTCCCTGATGCGTCGCGCGGTCTCGGAGGCCTCCTGGCACGTCACCCACCGCTCGGCCTTCGGCTCGCGCCTGGTCGACAAGCCGCTCATGCAGAACGTCATCGCCGACCTGCACGTCGAGACCGAGGCCGCCACAGCGATCGCGATGCGACTGGCCGCGGCCGTCGACGCCCCGCACGACGAGCACGAGCGGGCGCTGCGCCGCATCGCGCTGCCGCTGGCGAAGTTCTGGGTCTGCAAGCGCACCCCGTTCATGGTCGCGGAGGCGCTGGAGTGCCTCGGCGGCAATGGGTACGTCGAGGAGTCCGGCATGCCGCTGCTCTACCGCGAGGCCCCGCTGAACTCGGTGTGGGAGGGCTCGGGCAACGTCAACGCCCTCGACGTCCTGCGGGCCCTCGGCCGCGAGCCCGAGGTGCTCGACGCCTGGATCACCGAGGTCGGGAAGGCGCGCGGCGGCGACGCCCGCCTGGACCGCGCCATCGAGGACACGCTGGCGATGATCGGCGGCCTGATGGGCGAGCCCGACCAGCTCGAGCGCCAGGCCCGTCGCCTGGCCGGCCGGATGGCGGCCGTGCTGCAGGGCTCGCTGCTCGTGCGCCACGCACCCGCCGAGGTCGCCGACATCTTCTGCGCCTCGCGACTCGGCCCGTCGGCCGAGGGCGTCTTCGGTGCCCTCGACGGCGGCGACCTAGCCGCCGTCGTGGCGCGCACGACACCGACGCTGTGATGCCGATGGCCGCAGTCAGGCGAGCGGCAGCGTGAACTCATCCGGCGACGGGGAGCCGTAGCTCCACCAGCAACCGCCTCTCCCGCTCGTCGACCGACACCGTTCCGCCCAGGAGGACGGCCAGGCCCCGCGCGAGGGCGCCCTCGAGACCACTGCCCGCGGCGCGTGCGTCGGAGGTGCGCGGTGTGGCCCGCAGGAATTCCTCGGGCTCGACTCCTGCATCGGCGGCGCGGTGCATGACCAGGCGCACCCGGTCGCCCTCGACGGACCAGTCCCAGCCGATCTCGTCCCCCGTGCCACGGACGAGAGCGCGTCGGACCAGGAGCCCCAGGCACCGAGCGAGCAGGGCCGGGTCGGCCAGGACCGCCGGGGCGTCGACCAGGTCCAGGGGCGACACGTGGACCTCGACCGGCAGTCCGGCCAGGCAGACCGACAGCGCCCGCATCGGGGAGCATGACTCGGCGACCGGCTGGAGCGCGCCGGTGTCCAGCGCGACCGCGAGGAGGACGTCCTCGACCAGGTCCAGCTGCCGTTGCGAGTTCCGTACGACGACCTCCACGAAGCGGCCCACCGCGTGAGGGTCGGCCGCCTCGTCGTCGTCGCGCATCAGCTCGGCGTACCCCAGCAGCGAGGCCAGCGGCGACCGCAGCTCGTGCCCGAGCACCCGCAACAGGTCGGGCTCGAGGATCGGCGGCTGCACGGGCCGCTGCGCTGACACGGCCACAGCCTGCCAGCAGCGACGCCCCGCGGTCCTACGAACGACCCAGGTCAGGTCAGGTCAGGTCAGGCCAGGTCGAGGCCCGGGTAGAGCGGGTGCTTGTCCAGCATCTCGGCCGACGCGGCCCGCACCTTGTCGGCCACGCCGTCGCCGAGGACGTAGGAGGCCTTGGACGGGCCGCCCGCCTTGGTGGTGCCGGCCTCGGTGTTCTGCAGGACGGTGACGATGAGGTCGGCGACGGTGTCGAACTCGTCGTGCCCGAAGCCGCGGGTGGTCAGCGCCGGGGTGCCGAGGCGGATGCCGGAGGTGTACCAGGCGCCGTTGGGGTCGTTCGGCACCGAGTTGCGGTTGGTGACGACGCCGGCGTCGAGCAGGGCCGACTCGGCCTGGCGGCCGGTGAGGCCGAACTTCGAGACGTCGAGGAGCACGAGGTGGTTGTCGGTGCCGCCGGTGACCAGGTCGGCACCGCGGGACAGGAAGCCCTGGGCGAGCGACTGGGCGTTGTCGGCGACCTGCTGGGCGTAGGTGCGGAAGCCGTCCTGGCGGGCCTCGGCGAAGGCGACGGCCTTGGCGGCCATCACGTGCGAGAGCGGGCCACCCAGCACCATCGGGCAGCCGCGGTCGACGGAGGGGGCGTACTCCTCGGTCGCCAGCACCATGCCGCCGCGCGGACCGCGCAGCGACTTGTGGGTGGTCGTGGTGACGACGTGGGCGTGCGGGACCGGGTCCTCGTTCCCGGTGAAGACCTTGCCGGCCACCAGGCCGGCGAAGTGGGCCATGTCGACCATGAGCGTCGCACCGACCTCGTCGGCGATCTCGCGCATCTTCGCGAAGTCCACCCGGCGCGGGTACGCCGAGTACCCGGCGACCAGGACCAGCGGCTTGAACTCGCGGGCCTTCGCGGCCACCGCGTCGTAGTCGAGCAGGCCGGTCTCCGGGTCGGTGCCGTACTGCTGCTGGTGGAACATCTTGCCGGAGATGTTGGGCCGGAAGCCGTGGGTGAGGTGACCGCCGGCGTCCAGGCTCATGCCGAGCAGTCGCTGGTTGCCCAGCTCGCGGCGCAGCGACTCCCAGTCCTCCTCGGTCAGCTCGTTGACGTTCTTCGACCCGGCCTGCTCCAGCCAGGGACCCTCGACCCGGTGGGCGAGGATCGACCAGAAGGCGACGAGGTTGGCGTCGATGCCCGAGTGCGGCTGCACGTAGGCGTACTCGGCGCCGAAGAGCTCGCGGGCGTGCTCGGCGGCCAGGGACTCGACGGTGTCGACGTTCTGGCAGCCGGCGTAGAAGCGGTGACCGACCGTGCCCTCGGCGTACTTGTCGCTGAACCAGGTGCCCATCGTCATCAGCACGGCCGGGGACGCGTAGTTCTCGCTCGCGATGAGCTTGAGGGACGCGCGCTGGTCGGCGAGCTCGGCGCGGGTGGCCTCGGCGATGCGGGGCTCGACGGAGGCGATGACCTCCAGGGCCTGGCTGAAGGCGCTGCTGGTGAGGCGGGAGACGTCGGTCATGACGCACAGCCTACGGCTCGGCACAGGACGTCGGTGGGCTGGACCGCGCCGCGCGGGCGGTGTGACGTGCGCCGCACCGAGAACCCGTTCCACGCTCACCACATGTCATGGGTATCCCAGATGTCGGGATTGCGATCTCACGTCATGAGATCCACGGTGGCGGGACCGGGGTCCGCGGGCTGAGACTCCTTGACATGACCTTCGCCGCCACGCACGCCTGGCTCGTGGTACGCCGCCACGTGGACCTCGGGCGCACCCGCAGCGCGATGTGTCGACCCCGCTGAGCACCCGAGCACCCACCTCCTCCCCGCGGCCCGCCGGCCGCCCCCTCAGCGAAGGACACCCGAGTCAGTCATGCCCGACCTGCGCTTCCACGGCACCCGCCCCCAGCACACCGAGATCCCGCGCCCCAAGCGCGGTGAGGGTCAGTGGGCCCTGGGCTTCAACGAGCCGTTGAACAAGAACGAGCAGTCGAAGAAGGACGACGACGCGCTCAACGTGCGCGACCGCATCCTCTACACCTACTCCAAGCGCGGCTTCGACTCCATCGACCCCGCCGACCTGCGCGGCCGCTTCCGCTGGATGGGTCTCTACACCCAGCGCAAGCCCGGTATCGACGGCGGCAAGACGGGCGCGTTGGAGGAGGAGGAGCTCGACGACCGCTACTTCATGCTCCGGGTCCGCTCCGACGGTGCACTGCTCGACGCCGCGGCCGTCCGCGCCCTGGGCGAGATCGGTCGCGACTACGCCCGTGACACCGCCGACGTCACCGACCGCGAGAACATCCAGTACCACTGGATCCGCATCGAGGACGTCCCCGCCATCTGGGACCGACTCGACGCCGCCGGGCTCTCCTCGCTGGAGGCCTGCGGCGACTCCCCCCGCCCGTTCCTCGGCTCGCCGGTCGCCGGCGTCGCGGTCGAGGAGATCATCGACGGCACGAGCGCCCTGGAGGAGATCAAGCGTCGCTACATCGGCGACCCGCAGTTCTCGAACCTCCCGCGCAAGTTCAAGACCGCGCTGACCGGCCACCCCGGCCATGACGTGTCGCCGGAGACCAACGACATCTCCTTCGTGGGCACGACGCACCCCGACCACGGCCCGGGCTTCGACGTCTGGGTCGGCGGCGGCCTGTCCACCAACCCGATGCTCGCCGCGAAGATGGGCGTCTGGATCCCGCTGGAGCAGGTCCCGGACGTGTGGGCCGGCATCGCCTCGATCTTCCGCGACTACGGCTACCGCCGGCTGCGCTCGCGCGCCCGGCTGAAGTTCCTCGTCGCCGACTGGGGCATCGAGAAGGTGCGCGAGGTGCTCGAGAAGGAGTACCTCGGCGCCGAGCTGGTCACCTGCCCGTCGCCGGAGTCCCCGGTCGGCTTCCGCGACCACATCGGCGTGCACGACCAGAAGGACGGCCTGAAGTACGTCGGGGTCGCCCCGGTCGTGGGCCGGGTGTCGGGCCGGATCCTGGTGGACCTCGCCGACCTGATCGAGGAGTTCGGCCTCGCCGGCGCGCGGCTGACGGCGTACCAGAAGATCGTGCTCATCGGCGCCGACCCCGCCCGTGTCGACGAGCTCCTCGACCGCCTGGAGGAGGTCGGCCTCTCGGCCCGGCCCTCGCAGTGGCGCCGCAACACGATGGCCTGCACCGGCATCGAGTTCTGCAAGCTCGCGATCGTCGACACCAAGAACCGCGCCCGCGACCTCGTCGCCGAGCTCGAGCGCCGGTTCCCCGACCTCGACACCCCGATCTCGGTCAACGTCAACGGCTGCCCGAACGCGTGCGCGCGCACCCAGGTCGCCGACATCGGCCTCAAGGGTCAGCTCGTCATGCACGAGGGACAGCAGGTCGAGGGCTTCCAGGTGCACCTCGGCGGCGCCACCGGCCTCAAGGCGAACTTCGGTCGCAAGCTGCGGGCCCACAAGGTCACCAGCGCCGGGCTCGACGACTACGTGACCGTCGTGGTCACCAACTTCCTGGCCGACCGCACCGAGAGCGAGAGCTTCGCCGACTGGGTGCACCGTGCCGACGAGGCCCTCCTCAAGGGTGACAAGGTGCTCGACGGTGCCGCCTCGGGCGGCGGTTCCTGATGTCCGAGCGCGCCGTGCCCTTCCACTGCCCCTACTGCGGTGACGAGGACCTGCGTCCCCACGCCGCGGAGCACGGGACGTGGGAATGCCACGCCTGCCGGCGCGCCTTCTCCCTGCGGCTGATCGGGCACCTGGCCCGGCCGCCGCAGTCGGGAGGAGCCTCATGACGTCCGCCACCACGCGCGCCGCGCGGGAGAACCGCGCCACCCACACCGAGGGCCGCTCGCCGGAGGAGCTGCGCGAGCTGGTGTCCCACTGGGGCGCCGAGCTCGAGCTGGCCCCGGCCGAGACCATCATCGAGTGGGCGGCCGCCACCTTCGGCGACCGGTTCTGCATCACCTCCTCGATGGGTGACGCCGTGCTGGCCCACCTGGCCGCGAAGGTCGTCCCCGGCATCGACGTGGTCTTCCTCGACACCGGCTACCACTTCGTCGAGACCATCGGCACCCGCGACGCGGTCGAGGCCACGATGGACGTCAACCTGCTCACCATCACGCCCGTCCAGAGCGTGGCCGAGCAGGACGCGACCGAGGGCAAGGACCTCTTCCGCACCGACCCCGACCGCTGCTGCGCGCTGCGCAAGGTCGCGCCGCTGCAGCAGGCGCTGTCCGGGTACGACGCCTGGGCCACCGGTCTGCGACGGGCCGAGACCCGCAACCGCGTCATCGCGCCGGTCATCGGGTGGGACGCCAAGAAGCAGAAGGTGAAGGTCTCCCCCATCGCCCGCTGGTCCGACGAGCAGGTCGAGACCTACATCGCCGAGAACGGCGTGCTGGTCAACCCGCTGGTCTACGACGGCTACCCCTCCATCGGCTGCGCGCCCTGCACCCGACGCGTCGCCCCCGGCGAGGACGTCCGCAGCGGGCGCTGGGCCGGCACGAACAAGACCGAGTGCGGCATCCACATGTGAGCCGTCCCGGCGGTCCACCCGGACCGCCAGCACCACCCGCGAGTGCAGCGTCGCACCGCGAGCTCGACCCACACAGAAGCAGTGAAGATCGCAGAGAAGGAGGCACCCGATGGCAGCTCCCGCCCTCGTGGCCCTCGCCCACGGCAGCCGTGACCCCCGCTCGGCCGCCACGATCCGCGCCCTCGTCGACGAGGTCCGGGCCGTCCGTCCCGACCTCAAGGTCGAGCCGGCCTTCCTCGAGCTCTCCCGCCCCGGTTTCCAGACGGTCGTCGACCGGCTGGTGAAGGCCGGCCGCGACGAGATCGTCGTCGTCCCGCTCCTGCTCACCGAGGCGCACCACGCCACGGTCGACGTGCCCGCCGCCATCGCCGAGGCCACCGAGCGGCACCCGCAGGTGCGCATCCAGGCCACCGACGTGCTCGGCCTGGAGACCTGCTTCCTGCAGGTGCTCGACGAGCGGCTGCGCGAGGCGCTGCGCGAGGCCCGAGTGCGCGAGCTCGACGCCCTGGTGCTGGCCGCCGCCGGCACCAGCGACCCGCTGGCCAACCAGGCCGTCGCGCGCCTGGCCCGGGTGTGGGGCAGCCACCACAAGCTGCCCGTCACCGCTGCCTACGCCTCGGCCGCCCCGCCGGCCACCGGCGAGGCCGTGCGTGCCTTCCGGGCCGAGGGCCGTCGCCACATCGCGGTCGCCTCGCTCTTCCTCGCCCCGGGCTTCCTGCCCGACCGTGCCGCGGAGCTGGCGCTCGAGGCCGGTGCCGTCGCGGTCTCCGCGCCGCTGGGTGCCCACCCGGAGGTCGCTCGGGTCGTGCTGGCCCGCTACGCCGTCGGCGCCGTCGAGCTCGTCCCCGTCTGACCCGCGCTTCTGGTCGAGCGGGCGTATTGATACGCCGGCTCGACGAGAGCTCAGCGCACCAGGCGCTCCAGCAGGTGCTCGAGCTCGGCCCGGGGGTCGGCGGTCAGTCCGCCGTGGACCGGGCCGGGCTGAAGGACGGTGCTGCGCGGCGCCTTGAGGAACCCGAAGCGCTGGCCCAGGGACTGGGCCGCAGCCGATCCACCGCGCTCGTCACCGGCACAGACCCCCTCCACGAACGCCAGGGCGTCGCAGAGCCGGGCGACGTCGAGCGCGGGGAAGAGCGCCCGCACCCGGTCGGTGTCGACGTGCCAGGTCGCCTGCAACAGGTCGGCGGCCTGGCTGTAGAGCACGACGCCGACGTTGACGAACTCCTCACGCTCCACGCGTGGGACGCAGCGCATGACGACGTACTGGTAGGGCAGCAGCTCAGGCACCCGCGCCTCCCGGGAGCCAGCCGCGCGACGCGAGCCGGGCGCTGAGGAAGTCGACGTACGCCGCACGCACCTGCGCCGGTGTCTCCGCACCCGGGACGGGCTCGAGCCAGGCGTCCGGGACCAGGTCGAGGACCCCGGCGAACACCTCGGGCCCGAGGTCGGCGCGCAGCACGGCATCGGTGGCGGCAAGGTCGACCTCGGCGGGGTCGACGACGTGGTCGGAGGGGTCCCACGGCTGGTCGGCGAAGCGCTGGGCAGCGCCCTCCCGGGTCAGCGAGCCACCCGGCCAGGCGTGGTGGAAGTACAGCGAGGCTCCGTGGTCGATGACCCACAGGTCGCCGTGCCAGACCAGCAGGTTGGGGTTGCGCCAGGAGCGGTCGACGTTGGCGATGAAGGCGTCGAGCCACAGGACGCGGGCGGCCTCCTCGAGGGTGCCGGCCTCCCCGTCGGCGTACCCGAAGGCCCCGGGCAGGAAGTCGATGCCGAGGTTGTCGCCCGCGCTGGCGTTGAGGAGGTCCTGCACCTCCTCGTCGGCCTCGTAGCGCGCGATGGCGGGATCGAGGTCGAGCACCACGAGGCGCGGTGTGCGCAGCCCGACGCGCCGGGCGAGCTCGGAGGCGATGACCTCGGCGACGAGGACGCGCAGCCCCTGGCCGGCGCCGCGGAACTTGCAGACATAGGTGCCGAGGTCGTCGGCCTCGACGATCCCCGGCAGAGAACCTCCCTCGCGCAGCGGAGTGACGTAGCGGGTGACGCGCACCCGGTCCAGCGCGCTCACTGCAGCGGGTCCTCCTGCTCGAGTCGTCGACGCTGCTCCTCGACGTCGAGGTCGACCCGCGGCCAGGCCGGCGCCATCGCCTGGAGCGTCTGGCGCAGCAGCATCGCGACCGCGAGGTTGCGGTACCACTTGCGGTCCGCGGGCACGACGTGCCAGGGCGCGACCTCGGTGTTGGTGCGCTCCAGGGCGATCTCGTAGGCCCGCTGGTAGCCACCCCACTTCTGGCGCTCGTCGATGTCGCCGGGGTTGAACTTCCAGTGCTTGTCGTGCCGGTCGAGCCGCTCGAGGAGCCGTTCCTTCTGGGTCTCCGGCGAGACGTGCAGCATCACCTTGACCACGCGGACACCCGAGGCGAGCACCTCGGCCTCGAAGTCGTTGATCTCGTCGTAGCGCTTCTCGATCACCTCGGGCTCGGCCAGCTCGCGCACGCGTGCGATCAGGACGTCCTCGTAGTGGGACCGGTCGAAGACGCCGATCCGGCCCAGGCCGGGCAGTGCCTTGCGGATGCGCCAGAGGAAGTGGTGGCTCAGCTCCTCCTCGGTGGGCTTCTTGAACGCCGTGATGTCGACGCCCTGGGGGTCCACGAGCCCCACGGTGTGACGCACGACGCCGCCCTTGCCCGAGGTGTCCATGCCCTGAAGGACCAGCAGCACGCCGCGACCGGGCCTGCAGTCAGCGTCGTCGGCGTCGTCGGCGACACGACCCTCGGCGAAGAGGCGCTCCTGGAGCTCGGAGAGCTCGGCGCCGACCTCCTCGAGCGCCGCCTTGCCCTCCTCCTTGTCGCCGTCGAAGCCGGGGGTGGCGTCGGTGGCCCACTCCCCCAGGTCGACCGGGCCGGGCGGGACGCGCAGGTGGTGCTGGATCACTGCGCCATCATGTCAGCCATGAGCAGCGCCGAGACCCCCTTGCCGCACGTCGCCCCGCACGTCGTCCTGGTCCACGGGGCGTGGCACGGCGCCTGGTGCTGGCGCGACGGGTTCGCCCAGCGCCTGGAGGCCGCGGGCCTGCAGGTCACCACGCCGGACCTGCCGGGGCACGGTTCACTCCTGGACGCTCCCCGGCTGCGCTCTCTGCGCCACGGCCCGCGGCTGCGGGACTACGTCGACTCGGTGGTGGAGGTGCTGCGTGGCCTGCCGGCCGGCGGCCCGCCCCCGGTGGTGGTGGGCCACTCGATGGGTGGCGGCGTGGTCCAGCACCTCGTCGGACGACTGGACCGCCCAGCTCTCAGCGGCGCCGTGCTGCTGGCCTCCATGCCGCCGGCCGGGGTCTGGCGGGTCACGCTCGACACCGCCCGTCAGCGCACCGGGACCTTCCTGGCCGCCAACGTCCGCCGCGACTTGGGGATGCTGGTGGTCGAGCCCGAGCACGTACGCCGGATGTTCCTCTCCGCCGACACCGACGACGCCGTCGTGGCGGGCGTGCAGTCGCGACTGCACGGCGAGTCGTTCCGCGCGTTCCTCGACATGCTGGCGCTCGACCGGCCGCGGCCGGCGTCCGGCCGTGGTCCGCGTGCGACGGAGGTCCGTGTGCTCGGCGCGGCCGACGACACGATCTTCCGCGTCGCCGACGTCGAGGCCACTGCGGCCGCGTGGGGCACCGAGGCCGTGATCGTCCCTGGCATCGGGCACGACGTGATGCTCGACCACGGCTGGGAGCGGGTCGCCGACCAGGTGATCACCTGGGTGCGCGAGATGGCCTGAGGTCGGCTGATCTACTTCCGCAGCCGCCCGGATCTCTTGGGGTCGTGGATCATCGCGTGGTGGGCGGAGCAGTAGAGCCGCCCGTCCTTCACGCTGGTGCCCCCGCCTTCTGACCACGGGATCACGTGGTGGACGTGGCACCTGCTCGGCGGTGCGTCGCAGCCACCGACGACGCAGGTCTTGTCGCGCTGAGCGATCGCGAGCCGCTGGGCCCTGGTGTGGAACCTGCGCCTGCGTCCGACGTCGAGGACCTCGGACTTCCCGCCCAGCACCATCGGGATCACCCCCGCCTCACACGCCAGCCGTCGGGCGGCGCTGGCGGAGATGACCTCCCCGGTGTCCAACGCCGCCGCCGCGAGCCCACCCGTCAACGAGTCGATGGTCATGGTGACCACGACGGTCGCCCCGACACCGCCGACACTCGGGAGGTCGGCGGCGTCCATGCGCTCGAGCAGCTCGGTGAACGCCTGGCCTGCTGCGACTGGAGTCGGCTTCGACTGGCGGACCTCGGCCGGGTCCTGCGTGGCCCAGGTGAGCGCCTGGATCGCCTTGGCGAGCATCGCGCCGTGCAGGGCGGGGATGGAGAACCGGCCGTGCACCATCCCGTGCCCATCCGAGGCGAACGTCAGCCGGGTCTTCTCCGCGGCGCGGCGCTCCTCGTCCTCCAGCAGCTTCGCCTCGTGCGCCTCCCCGACCTCGGGTGCCACCACGGTCAGGACATGGCGCCCGAGGACCTTGAGGTGCTTGGCGTCGAACCCGTCGGCGCAGTCGACCAGGTGCTTCTCAGCCTGCTCGACCACCACCGGCTCCAGCTCCGCCGGCCCGTCCGACTCGAGATCACTCAGCGCTCGGGCGATGGCGTGGGCCTGCTCGGTGTTCACCCGCCCCTCCGCCAACGCCTCGGCCAGCGCGG
>Ga0208056_100180_pt1 | contig 16548 bp, 13 predicted proteins | sample DeeseametaMP2052_FD_184178 | JGI IMG/M metagenome (GOLD analysis project Ga0208056, IMG submission 184178) | Marine microbial communities from the Deep Pacific Ocean - MP2052 (SPAdes) | ecosystem: Environmental > Aquatic > Marine > Oceanic | place: West of Cabo San Lucas, Mexico, North Pacific...
GCGCCCTCCTCGCGGAAGCCGTGGCGCTCCCACCAGCGGGCCATCGGCCCGGGGGCATACCAGTTCCACCGGCCGAGCAGCTTCATCGTCGCGGGCACGAGCAGGGCCCGGACCACGGTGGCGTCGATGAGCAGGGCGACGAGCATGCCGACGCCGAGCATCTTCATGAACACGATGCCGCTGGTGCCGAAGGCGCCGATGACCACACCGAGCAGCAGCGCGGCCGAGGTGATGATGCGACCGGTCTTCTGCACCCCGGCGGCGACGGCTCGGTCGTTGTCGTGGCTGCGGTCCCACTCCTCGCGGACCCGGCTGAGCAGGAAGACCTCGTAGTCCATCGAGAGCCCGAAGAGGATCGCCAGCATCAGGATCGGGTTGGTCGCGTCGAGGAAGCCCTGCGGGGCGAAGCCGAGGGTGTCGGCGAGGTTGCCGTCGCTGAAGATCCAGGTCACCACGCCGAAGGAGGCCGTGATCGAGAAGAGGTTCATCACCACCGCCTTGACCGGCAGCACCACCGAGCCGAAGGCCAGGAACAGCAGCACCAGCATCACGCCGACGACGATCAGGCCCATCAGCGGCAGGTGGCTGGCGACCGAGGCGACCAGGTCGACGGTCTCGGCGGTGAGGCCGCCCACGAGCACCTCGCCCGAGGCCGGCTGCACCTCACGCAGGTCGCGCAGGAGGTCCTGGGACGCCTCGGACTGGCTGTTGCCGTCCCAGCTGGCGCGCAGCAGCGTGGTGCCGTCGGCCTCGGCGACCGGGACGACGTCGAGCACGCCGGGGACGGCCCGGACCTCCTCGGAGTACGCCGCGACGTCGGCCGGGTCGGTGCCCTGCAGCAGCAGCTGGGCGGTCGAGACCTCGCCGCCGCCGAACTCCTCGTTGAGGACCACGGCCGCCTGGTGGGCCGGCGCGTCCTCGGGGAGCACGCGGTAGTCCACGCTGCCCCACTTCGCGCCGAGGAACGGGCTGGCGATCGCGAGCAGCGCGGCGATCGTGACGACCATGACCAGCACCGGGCGGCGCATCACCGCGTGGGCCAGGGCCGCCCAGCGACCGCCGTCGGCGGGGGCCAGGGAGCGGTGGCGGCGCCAGGGCAGGCGGCCGGCGTCGACGCGGCGTCCCAGCAGGCGCAGCACGGCCGGCAGGATCGTCAGCGCAGCCAGCATCGCGACGATCACGGCGGCGATACCGCCGTACCCCATCGAGCGGAGGAAGGCCTGCGGGAAGATCAGCAGGCTGGCCATCGCGGCGGCGACGGTCAGGCCGGAGAAGAGCACGGTGCGGCCGGCGGTGGACATGGTGCGGCGGATCGCGATGGAGGCGGCGTCGGGCTCGTCAAAGGGCTGCAGCGCCAGCTCCTCGCGGAAGCGGCTGATGACGAAGAGCGCGTAGTCGATGGCCAGGCCGATGCCCAGCAGCGAGATCACGTTGACCGAGAAGATCGAGACCTCGGTGAACTCCGCGATCACCCGGACCACCGCGAGGGCGCCGAGCATCGCGATGATGCCCACCATGGCCGGCATCAGGGCGGCGACCGCCGAGCCGAAGATCAGCAGCGCGAGCAGGACCACGATCGGCAGCGAGATGAGCTCGGCGCGCTTGAGGTCGTCGGAGGTGATCTCGTTGACGTCGTTGTAGACGGCGTACGCCCCGGCGACCGAGGTCTCCAGGCCGCTGGCCTCCGGCGCGTCGAGCACGGCGGCGACGCGGTCGTAGCTGACCAGGAAGTCGTCCTGGGTCTCGCCGGCCAGCGAGATCAGCACCTGGGCGTGGCTACCGTCGTCACTCACCAGGCCCGCCTCGGGCGGGGTCTCGTAGTAGGGCACCACCGAGGCGACCGCGTCCGCGGGGATGTCGGCCACGACCTCCTCGACGGCTGCCCGGAACGCCGGGTCGTCGGCGGAGAGGTCGCCGTCCTCGGCCGCGTAGATCGCGACGACGTCGATGCCCTTGTTGCCGAACGCCTCGCGCTCGGCGTCGAGCTCGCGTGCGGACTCCGACGACGCGTCGTCGAACCCGCCCTGGGACAGCGAGTCGAAGACACCGGCGCCGAAGGCACCGGCCCCCAGGGTGAACAGCACCCCGATGAGCAGGACGGCGAGGGCCCGGCGGCCCACGAGTGCTCCCCAACGATCGATCATGACGGTTCCTCGCGCTCGGCGTGATGAGATGGGTGCGGATGCGTGACAGGGCATCCACAGAAGTGAACGCCGTAAACCGTAAATGGTGTTAACGTAGGTGTCAACGCATTACTCACGATGCCTGGACCACCCCACCGCACAGCAGGGAGCCGCCGCGTGACCGTGGAGCCGACGACCCGTCGAGAGCGACAGCGCGAGGCGACGTACGCCGAGATCGTGTCGACCTCGATCGCCCTGCTCCGCGACGGCGAGGACCTCTCGCTGCGCGCGGTCGCCCAGCGGATGGGGATGACCGCGCCGGCGCTCTACCGGTACGTCGCCAGCTACCAGGAGCTCGTCGACCTCGTCGCCTACGAGGTCGACCGCGCGGCGACCGAGCGGTTCCGCGCGGCGGCCGACACCCTGCCGGAGGACGACGTGGCCGGGCGGCTGTGCCTGAGCGCGACCGCGTTCCGGCAGTGGGCGCACGAGTCGCCGCGCGAGTTCGGGCTGGTCTTCGCCAACCCGATCGCCGACACCTCCTGCGCGCGTCGGGAGATGCTCACGCTGAGCAGCTCGGGGCACCTGTTCACCGACCAGATGAAGGCGATCTGGGAGTCCAACGGGTTCCCGATCCCGGCGGTCGACGACCTGCCGCCGGCCGCCCGCGAGGCGGTGCTCGACCCGCTGATCCCCGCCGAGAGCGAGGGCGTCGCCGAGGCCGACCGCGGGCTGCTGTGGGTCTACATGCAGGGCTGGACGCAGCTCTACGGCATCGTCACGCTCGAGGTGTTCGGCCACATGGACCCGCGCCTGGTCGAGAGCGGCGACCTGTTCGTCGACACGATCCTGCGCTTCGCCCCGCGGATGGGGCTCGAGCACGACCTGGACCGCCTCGAGGCGCTGATCCGCTCCCACCTGGGCGACTGACCTCCCGCCGAGCCGGCGCATTGACACGCCGGCTCGACCCGTCCGCCATGCCGAACCGGCGTATTGATACGCCGGCTCGATCAGCTCGCGGACTGAGCGGTCTCCAGCAGCTCCTCGACCCAGTGCGGCACGAGCTCGCCGGCCCGTCCGTGACGGGCCTCGTGGAACCACGCCGTGCCCTCGGAGGGCTCGAGGTTGAGCTCGAGGGTGCGGGCGCCGTACCTCAACGCCTGCTGGACGAATCCGGCCGCGGGGTAGACCGCGCCGGAGGTGCCGATCGAGACGAACAGGTCGGCGCGGGCGAGCTCGACCGAGATGCGGTCCATGCCGTAGGGGATCTCGCCGAACCACACCACGTCGGGCCGCAGCTCGGTGACGCCGCAGCCGGGGCACGGCGGCAGGTCGACCAGGTCGGACTCCCACCGCACCCGGCCGTCGCACGAGCGGCAGAGCGCCGAGAGCAGCTCGCCGTGCATGTGCAGGACCCGGCGGGAGCCGGCGCGTTCGTGGAGGTCGTCGATGTTCTGGGTGACCACGAGCAGGTCGTCGCCCAGCGCCTCCTCCAGCCGCGCCAGCGCGTGGTGGGCAGCGTTGGGCTGCACCATCAGCAGGGCCGAGCGGCGAGCGTCGTAGAAGCGGTGCACCGTGGTCGGCGCCATGTCGTAGGCCTCGGGGGTCGCGACCTCCTCGACCCGGTGGCCCTCCCACAGCCCGTCGGCGTCGCGGAACGTCGGCACCCCGCTCTCCGCGGAGATGCCGGCCCCGGTGAGCACGACGATCTTCACGCCCGACACCCTAGACCCGCCGAATCGGCGCCTCCCTCCCTCACTCGATCCGTCACTCGACCCCTACTCGATGAGGTCGCCGACCTCGACGTCGAAGCTGACCTGCTCGGTGTCCTCGTCCACGCCGGTCACGACCACGCTCACGGGGTAGGACTCCCCGCTGTCGTTGAGCGTGCATTCCATGGTCGCGTCGACCTCGGCGTCGAGGTCCCCCGGACAGTCGATCTCCTCGGGCGCCTGGCCGACCTGCTCCTCGAGAATCTCGCTGATCCGCTGCTCGAGGTCGGACTCGTCGACGCTCGGGCCGCCGACGGAGGCCTCGAACGAGCAGCCGGTCAGGGTGAGGGCCGCGACGACCGCCGCAGGCGCCAGCACGGCACGGATGGTGGGAACGCTGCGTCCCATGGTCACTCCTCGGGTCGTCCCGAGATGCCTGTCCGCCGGCGGTTGTCGGTGGTGACTCCGTCGTACCACGTCAGGCGCCGCGGCGGCAGGGGCCTTGGTTGCCGAGCCGGCGTATCAATACGCCGGCTCGGCGGTGATCAGGCTCAGTAGAACCAGGGGAGGCGCTCAGGACCGGACGCGGTCGCGCCAGTACCCGGGACGGCGCTTCGCGTGGGCAACCGCCACGACCGTCAACAGGTCGTCGTGGACGAAGTAGACGACGTGGCACGGAACTCGGCCTGAGCCTGCGGATGCCACCTGACCTGCAACGTCACGCTTGCTGACGTGCCGCGTGGCGGGCAGCGCGATCCGCCGCCAGTCGAGCCATGACCTCAGCGTGCGGAATCGTCTCCACCTCGCCAGTCAGGATGTCGTCGACGCGAGAGCCGATCTCGGCCGACCAGGCTTCCTCGACCGAGTCGTCATCGAAGACCTCGAGTGATTCGAGGAGCCGAAGAGCCACGTCCTTGCGCACCGAAGGAGGCAGGTTCATCCCCGCCTCGTAGAACTCCGATGCACTCAGGCTCATGCCCTCAGTGTACGCCGGACAGCCGACATCAACCCCGGCTCGACGTTGCTTCGAAGGTTGCTCGGAAGCCCCCTGCCGGCGGACTGGATGGGTCACCGCAATAGAGGTGGGTGCAGCGTGGTCGCTTGTCCAGCTCGGTACAGACGCGCCGGGCGACCTCCATCCCTTGTCGTGGTGTCGGAGGTTTCCTGGACGAACCCGTCGGCCTTGGTCACCTTGCGGTGGAAGTTGCGCGGGTCCAGCGCAGTCCCCCACACGACCTCGTACACGCGACGGAGCTCGCTGATCGTGAACTCCGACCGACAGAACGCGGCCGCCAGCGGCGTGTACTCGAGCTTCGCGCGAGCACGCTCGACTCCGTCGCGCAGGATCTGCGCGTGGTCGAAGGCGAGATCCCCTTCGCCCAGAGCGTCGTCCACCGACCACCACCGCGCATCGGCCGCATCCGTCCCGGCACTCGGTATCGGCAGGTCAGGTGCCAGTGCGATGTAGGCAACGGTGACCGTCCGCATCCGCGGATCACGTCCTGGCGCCGCGTACGTCGCGAGCTGCTCCAGGTGAACCCGGTCCGCCGGCAGGGACGTCTCCTCCTGGAGCTCTCGCCCTGCCGCCTCCGCCAAGTCCTCCTCCGGCCGGAGGAATCCACCTGGCAGGGCCCACCGACCCACGAACGGCTCTTCACCACGACGAATCAGGAGCACCTGGAACCTCTCCTCCCGAACGGTGAGCACGACCAGGTCGACGGTGACCGCGACCGGCGGATGCGCATCGGGAACAGCAGGCATGTCCCCACCCTACCCATTTCGCGTCAGGTTGACGATTAGTGCTCATCCGACTTATCGTCAGTTCGACATTAACTGCGACAGAGGAGGCACCATGGCTGACATCGCCCGCTACCCCCTGATCCGCCACCTGCGCGGATCAGGCACCAGTCACGTCGAGCAGATCCGGAACGGCAGGACGGTCCGCGCCGGCGTCGGCGCCTCGTTCTGGTTCCGTCCGCTCAGCGCGGTCCTCAACGAGATCCCGGTCGACGACCGAGAGCTCCCGTTGATGTTCCACGCCCGCACGAGCGACTTCCAGGACGTCACCGTGCAGGCGACGATCACCTACCGGGTGACCGACCCCGCGGCGGCAGCGGGTCGGATCGACTTCTCGATCGACCCCGACACCGGTCTGTGGCGCAGCACTCCTCTGGACCAGGTCGCGAGCCTGCTGACCGAGTCGGCGCAGCAGTACGCGATCGACCTGCTGGCCACCGTTGACCTGAACACGGCGATGGCCGGTGGCGTTGGGCCGGTGCGCATCTCGATCGCAGACGGACTGGCCGGCGATGCTCGGCTGACCGAGACCGGCATCGCGGTGGTCGGCGTCCGCGTCGTCGCCGTACGACCCGAGCCCGAGGTCGAGAAGGCGCTGCGGACGCCCACCCGCGAGCAGGTGCAGCAGGAGGCGGACAGGGCGACCTTCGAGCGGCGAGCGGTCGCCGTCGAGCGCGAGAGGGCCATCGGGGAGAACGAGCTGCAGACCCAGATCGAGCTGGCCCGCCGCGAGGAGCAGCTCGTCGCTCAACGCGGAGCGAACGCGCGTCGGGAGGCCGAGGAGAACGCCGTCGCCGGCGGCGTCGCCACGGAGGCCGAAGCTCGCCGGACCGTCACCCTGGCCGAGGCTCGCGCCGAGGGGACCCGCCTCACCGGGGCGGCACAGGGTGATGCCGAGGCCGCCCGCGTCGGCGCTTACCGGGACGTGTCGGAGACCGTACTGTTGGCGCTGGCCGTCAAGGAGCTGGCCGCGAACCTGCCCAACATCGAGACCCTCGTGCTGAGCCCCGACCTGGTGAGCAAGGCCCTGGCAAAGCTGGGGGCAGGCAAGGTGACTGCATGAGCCTGACGCCAAGGGTGGTCGTGGTGACCCGTCGCACGGAGTACGACGAGTTGCTGGCGACTCACGGCACGCGGGGTCAGGCGGCGTTCTTCCTCAGCACACGTGGCCGAGACATCGCGGAGCTCGAGGAACGACACCAGCTGACCTATCGGGCGATCGAGGCGGCCGTCGCCGCCATTCCGGTGGACTGGCGCCGGGGGGTCGTCGAACGCACGGACGTCGCACGGTTCCTCTTCTCGCCCGACGACGTGGTCATGGTCGTGGGGCAGGACGGCTTGGTAGCGAACGTAGCCAAGTACCTCGACGGACAGCCTGTCATCGGGATCGACCCAGAGCCTGGTCGGAACGCGGGTGTGCTCGTCACCCACTCCCCCGGCGACGCCGCGGAACTGCTGCGGGCAAGCGATCAGGTCACCGAGCGCACGATGGTCGAAGCCAGGCTCGACGACGGCCAGCACCTGCTCGCACTGAACGAGATCTTCATCGGCCACCCGAGCCACCAGACCGCCCGCTACGACCTGCACACGTCTGATGGCAGTGGTGAAGCGCAGGCTTCCTCCGGCGTCATCGTCGCGACTGGAACCGGCGCGACGGGTTGGTGCCGATCGGTGGCGCTCGAACGCCACAGCGGGCTCAGCTTGCCGTCACCGGACGAACCGCGTCTGGCGTGGTTCGTCCGCGAGGCCTGGCCATCACCCGCCACCGGGACGGCGCTGACCGAAGGTGAACTGATGGGGACCGAGCTGGCGCTGACCGTCAAGTCTGACCGCCTCGTGGCCTTCGGTGACGGGATCGAGGCTGACGCTCTCACGCTGACGTGGGGACAGACTGTCCGCATCGGCCAGTCGACGAAGGCGCTCCGGCTCGTCTCTTGAGTCCGAGGCACATCTCGCTGTGCGGGTCGTGGCTCCTAGCCACCGGCGTCGATGAGGTCGCCGAATCCACGGTCCAAGAGGTACGTGCGCACCACATCCGCATGACCAACTACGTGCTCCTTCCCCACGTAGTCGCGAAGAACAGCCTCGGCATCTGACTTTCTGCCAAGGTGGAGCAGGACGTCGGCAATGTCGAGCGGTGCGGCTGGGTAGTTGAGTCCAACCGCAGCACCACCGCCGGAACCCCACAGGTCCAACAACCCGACGTAGTTCTCGAACCGCGCGAGCCACGGCAGGCCGTGGTCGCGAATGGTCGCAGCGACGTCGGCTTCGGTGTCGGGGTGGTCGAGCCGCCACCACACGTCTGCCTGTTCTTCCAGTAGCTCGCCGATCCGCTTGCGCACCTGGCAGTGGTAGTCGCTGTACCAGTCACGCTCCGCTAGGCCGCCTCGCTGGATCGCCGGCACGAAGACGCCGAGGTTCACGGTGAACCGGCCGTAGAGGTTCGGGCGCAAGCCCGGGATCTCGACCGTGCCGGGTGGGTCAAAGGCGCCCATCTGGAAGTTCAGCATCTGCACGAACCCGTCGTCCCCGACGCGACGATTGAATGTGTGGCGGCGCTTGCGAAAACCCGCAGCCTTCATCGAGGGTGCGATCGAAGCGACGATCGCTGCCATGGCGTCCGCCGGCCGCACTTCGCTCTCCTTGAGCCGGGCTGCCCCGCTGACCTCGTCTGCGGGCCTCACCTCAGCGTCTCTGCGTTGCCTCCGGCCAAACCTCACGACACGAGCCTCCCAGAGATCATGCCCTCTAGCGCAGAGATACCAAGCCGCTGGCAGCCTCGGCCACTTCGACCTGCCCCTCACCTCAGGCGCGATTCTTGCCACGCACGGGACCGCGCTAGTCCTCTGACCTGGGCTCAACCCCCACCTCAGTAGTACCAGGGGTACGGGCTCCAGTCGGGGTCCCGCTTCTCGAGGAACTGGTCGCGACCCTCCTGGGCCTCGTCGGTCATGTAGGCCAGGCGCGTGGTCTCGCCGGCGAAGAGCTGCTGGCCGACCAGGCCGTCGTCGATGGCGTTGAAGGAGTACTTCAGCATCCGCTGGGCCGTCGGGCTCTTGCCGTTGATGAGCCGACCCCACTCCAGGGCGACCTGCTCGAGCTCGGCGTGCGGGACGGCCTTGTTGACCGTGCCCATTCGGACGCCGTCCTCGGCGGAGTACTCCTGGGCGAGGAAGAAGATCTCGCGGGCGAACTTCTGGCCGACCTGACGGGCGAGGTACGCCGAGCCGAACCCGCCGTCGAAGGAGCCGACGTCGGCGTCGGTCTGCTTGAAGCGGGCGTGCTCGAGGCTGGCCAGGGTCAGGTCGGAGACGACGTGCAGCGAGTGACCGCCGCCGGCGGCCCAGCCCGGGACCACGCAGATGACGACCTTGGGCATGAACCGGATCAGCCGCTGGACCTCCAGGATGTGCAGCCGGGCGAGCTTCGCCTTGTCGATCGGGTTCGGCGGGGCGCCCGCGTCATCGTGACCGTCGGTCTCGTACTGGTAGCCGGCCTTGCCGCGGATGCGCTGGTCGCCGCCGGTGCAGAACGAGTGCTTGCCGTTCTTCTCGCTCGGCCCGTTTCCGGTGAGCAGCACGCAGCCGACGTCGGCGGAGGTCCGCGCGTGCTCCATCACGGTCAGCAGCTCGTCGACGGTGTGCGGCCGGAAGGCGTTGAGCACGTCGGGGCGGTCGAAGGCGACGCGCACCGTGCCGTGCGCCTTGGCGCGGTGGTAGGTCAGGTCGGTGAGTCCCTCGAAGCCGGGGACCTCGTCCCACTGCTCGGGGTCGAAGATGTCGGACACGCCGTCGATCGCGCTCATGGCAGGCAACCTAGCGGGGGTGGAAGAGCCGAGGGGCACCCGGTGTTGTGGTGGGCATGACGCTGACAGGTGAGTACGTCCCCAGCCCCTCCGAGTGGGTCCGCAACCAGGTGGCCGAGTACGAGGCCTCCGACGGGCAGCGGGCCAACACCCTGCCCGACCACCCCGAGTGGCCGATCGTGGTCATCACCTCGGTGGGCGTGAAGTCCGGTGCCCTGCGCAAGAACCCGGTCATGCGGGTCGAGCACGACGGCGTCTACGCCGCGGTCGCCTCCAAGGGCGGGCACCCCGAGCACCCGGAGTGGTACCACAACTTCCTCGCCCACCCCGAGGTCGAGCTGCAGGACGGCGCCGAGAAGCACACCTACCGCGCCCGGGTCGCCGAGGGTGAGGAGCGCGCGCAGTGGTGGGAGCGCGCGGTCGCGGTCTACGCGCCGTACGAGGAGTACCAGGCGAACACCGACCGCGAGATCCCGGTGTTCATCCTCGAGCGGGTCTGACCTCTCGAGCGTGCGTCATCGACGTCTCGGCCGTGCGCGAGTGACGTCTCGGCCGTGCGCGAGTGACGTCTCGGCGGGTCAGTCGCGCTGGATGGACATGGCGAGGCCGGCGAGGTGGCCGACGCGGGCGAGCTCGGAGTCCAGGAAGTCCGGGCCACCGCGGCGGCCGAGCACGACGATCTCGTTGCCGCCGAGGCGGGCGGCGACCATGACGTTGACGTCGTCGCCCTCGATCTCGACACGCTCTGTGCGCACCAGCTCCAGGAACGGCAGGTCGGAGGGTGCGGCCTCGGTGGAGTAGCGCTGGCCGTCGGCGCGGTGCACCCGCGCGGCCCAGTCGGCGCGGAAGGTCACCGGCAGCAGGTCGACGAGACGGTCCAGCGCCTCGGTCGGGTTGGCGGTGAGGTCCTCGACGGCCTCGAGGTCGAGGAAGAGGTTGCCGCCCGCGCCGTACCGGCTGATCCACACCACGTGCACGCCGGGCAGCTGGTTGCAGGCCGAGACGATGGTGTCGGGCATGGCCGTGGGCGGCAGCTCGAGCAGCACGTCGTCGACGGCGGTGCCGTCGTGGCGCTTCTCGACGATCTCGATCGCCTCGATGTCGCCACCGGCCTCACCGATGGCTCCCGCCAGGCGACCCAGGGATCCGGGGACGTCGGGGAGCTCGACACGCAGCAGGAACGGCACCCGGGCACCCTAACCGCCACGTGTGACACCCACGTCACGGTCCCGGGTCCGGGTCAGCCGCCGACCGCCAGGCGCGGGCGCAGCCCGCTGGCGCGCTGGACCCGGCGCTCCACCGCGGCCCGCACCGCCTCCGGCGTGCCCACCACGGTCACGCTCTCCCGGGCCCGGGTCACCGCGGTGTAGAGCAGCTCACGGGTCAGCAGCGGCGAGTCCTCCGGCGGCAGCAGCACGGTCACGTGCCGCGCCTGGCTGCCCTGGCTCTTGTGGACGGTCATCGCGTGCAGGGTCTCGACGTCGGAGAGCCGTGAGGTCGCGTACGTCGAGGCGCCGGCCACCACGACGCGCAGCTGCTCGCCGTCGCGGACGGTGACCCCCGTGTCGCCGTTGAAGAGGCCGAGGCCGTAGTCGTTGCTGGTGACCAGCACCGGGCGACCGGGGTACCACTCCTGGCCGTGCGGGCCGAGGAACAGCCCGACCTCCTCCCCCAACAGCCGCTCGACCAGGGCGTTCCAGTGCCGGGCACCGTGCGGACCGTCCCGGTGGGCGCACAGCAGCCGGTGCTCCTCGGTGAGCGCCAGCGCCTCGTCCGCGCGACCGGCCTCGGCCAGCGCGTGCAGGGAGCGGGCCTGCTCGAGCAACCGGGACCGCAGGGCCGCGACGGCGGACGGGTCCTCGGGGTCGAGGCGGCGTACGCCGGTCACTCCCGCCGCTGAGCCGTGGCCGGCGTCGAGGAGGCGCAGCACCTCGTCGGCGTCACCGTCACGCAGCGCCTGGGCGAGCGCCCCGATCTCCGCGCCGTAGCGCCGCGTCGTGGTGAGGCCGGTGACGGCCGTGGGCGCGCGCGAGGCGAGCCCGCCGACCAGGTCGGCCAGCACCGCACCGGCCTCGACCGAGGCCAGCTGGTCGGGGTCGCCGACCAGCACCAGGCGGGCGTCGGAGCGCACCGCCTCGAGCAGCCGGGCCATCATCGTCAGCGAGACCATCGAGGTCTCGTCGACCACGATCACGTCCTGCGGGAGCGTGTTGCCGCGGTGGTGGCGGAAGCGGGTGGTGGAGTCCGGGCGCCACCCCAGCAGTCGGTGCATGGTGGTGGCCGTCAGGCCCTCGAGGCGGCGCCGGTCGTCGGCGTCGAACCCCGCACCCGGCCGCTCCTGCGCCTCGCGCACCGACTCCAGCAGTCGCGCGGCCGCCTTGCCGGTCGGCGCCGTCAGCGCGATCCGGAGTTCGCGGGACTCGGGACCGCCGGCGGCCTCCGCGGCCAGCACCGCGAGCAGCCCTGCCACGGTGGTGGTCTTGCCGGTGCCGGGGCCGCCGGTCAGGACGGTGGTCCACTGCCGGGCCGCGGCCAGCGCGACGGCCCTTTGGTCGGCCGAGCCGGCGTCGGGGAACAGCCGGTCGGCGTGGGCCTCCAGTGCGGCGTCGTCGACGACGGGCGGTGTGGCCTCCGCACGACGCACCAGGTCGTCGCGGACCTGACCCTCCTCGCGCCAGTAGCGGTCGAGGTAGACCAGGCCGTGCTCGACCCGCACCACCGACGAGGCGGCGAAGGACGAGGCCGCCAGGTCGTCGGCCCAGCCTTCGCTGTCGGGCCAGGGCAGGTCGTCGCCGTCGGCGATGCCCGTCAGGTCCACGCAGACCGAGCCGTGCCGGGCGGCGCGCACGGCCAGCGCGACCCCGAGCCGCAGCCGCTCGTCGTCCTCGCCGACGAGCTCGCCGAGGCGCAGCGCGGTGTGCACGTCGGCGGCGGTCAACACACCCGCGGCGTTGAAGGCGCCCAGCAGACCGTCCAGGCCCGGCACCAACCGCCGGTCGTGGGCGTCGGTGGGCTCGAAGCGCTCGATCATCGGGCCTCCCCGGCGGTCACGGCGGCGTCGGCGGCGGGCGCGTCGAGCAGGTCGGACAGCGCGGTCACCAGCGCGGCGGGCGGACGCCAGGAGAAGACGCCGGCCGGGACGCCGTCGGTGGTCGGGGTGTCCGGCCCGCACATGCCGCGCAGGTAGAGGTAGAGCACACCGCCGAGGTGCGTCTCCGGGTCGTAGCCGGGCAGCCGCCAGCGCAGGTAGCGGTGCGCCACGACGCTGTAGAGCAGCGCCTGGAGCGGGTAGTGGCTGTGCAGCATCGCCTCGGCCAGCACCGGCGGGGCGTAGTCGGCGGCCGTCAGAGGCCGACCCTGCTCGCCGAGCAGGTTGGTCTTGTAGTCGACGACGAGGAAGCGCTGGTCGCTCCCCGAGCCCACGCGCAGCACCGCGTCGACCGAGCCGCCGAGGTAGCCGGTCAACGGCTGGTCGGCCAACGGCGGGCGGGCCAGCCGGTCGGCGTACGGCAGCAGCGGGTCGGCCGCGGGCAGGTGCGTGCGGAGCAGGTCGGCCACCTCACCCACGAGGTGGCCGGGCCGGTCCTCGCCGGCGTGGTCGCCACCGGCCATGGGCAGCTCGAAGTCGAGCTCGCGCAGGCGGTCGCGCAGCGGGACCTGCGCCAGCGTCCGGTCGCCGGCCAACGGCCCGAGCGGCGTGTGGTGCAGCGGCACCAGGGCCGCGGCCAGCTCGTCCGGATCGACATCGACCGGCCACCAGCGCAGCTCCTCACCGACCCGCGCCCGCAGCTCGGACTCGAGGTCGGGGGCGTCGGGGTCGGCGTGCTCGAGGACCGCGTGGACCAGCGACCCGAAGCCGGCTCCCGCCGGCAGCTCGGTCATCGGCGAGACCGGGGAAGGAGGCGCCGGCTCGGCGTCGAGCTCAGCGGCGGGGGCGGGCAGATCGGCCACGGCGGGCAGGGCCTCGTCGGGCTCGTCCGGCTCGTCGGTCAGCACCGTCACCGTCGGCTCGCTGCCGACCGAGGGCGCCTGCTCCTCCACGCGGACCAGCCCGGAGTAGGAGGTACGCCGCCAGGCGGTGTCGACCTCGCGCCCGAAGGTCCGCACCCCCAGCTCGGTCGGCTCGCCGCGGCTGGGCTCGGGGCGCTCGTCGGCCGGCTCGACCACCTCCGCGGTCGGCCCGCCGAGCTGCTCGAGCAGGCCCAGTACGCGCTCGGCGTACTCGTCCTCGCGCGGCTCCTGCACGTCGGGCACCTCGGCGGTGCCGGGCTGGCGCCCGAAGAGCAGCCGGTGCAGGCCGCCGTGGCGGGTGTTGGCCGTCGGGGCCCACCAGGTGACGACCTGGGACTGGGCACGGGTGAGGGCGACGTAGAGGTCGCGCAGCTCCTCGCCGGCCTCCTCGGCCTTGTGCAGCGCCTCGCGGCGCGACCACTGCTCGCCCTGGCCGCTGACGTCGAGCATCCGCTCGCCGCCCTCGTGGTAGCGCGCGACCTGCGAGGGGAAGGGGAACTTCTGGAAGGCGAAGGGGAGGTAGGTGACGGGGTACTGCAGGCCCTTGGAGCCGTGCACCGTGACGATCTGCACGGCCGCGGCGTCGGAGTCGAGCCGGCGGGGTCGCTCCGCCGAGCCCCGTGACTCCTCCCGCAGCCAGGCGAGGACCCCGGTGAGGCCGAGCTGCTCGCGCAGCGCCGCCTCGTGCAGCAGCTGGCCGAGATGACGCAGGTCGGTGAGCAGCCGCTCGCCGTCGACGCGGGCCAGGACCCGCGCCCCCAGCCCGCGCTCCTCGGCCGCCTCGAGCAGCGCCGCCACGCCGCGGCCGCGCACCAGCAGCGCCCAGCCGCGCAGCACGTCGGCCACCTCACCGGTCAGCTGCTCGCCGCGGGCGTCGAGGGTGGCCGCGTCGTGGCCGAAGAAGCTGGTGAGGGCGGCCGCCCGGACCAGGCCGGAGCGGTGCGGCTGGGTCATCGCCTCCAGCAGCGTGGTCCACTCGGTGGCCGCGGGCGTGCGCAGCAGGTTGCCACCACCGGCGAGCACCGCCGCGACGCCGCGCGCCTGCAGCTCGCGCTGGACCAGCAGCCCGTGGTCGCGGACCGCCACCAGCACCGCCACCTGCTCGGCGACCAGGGGCTTCCCGCACCAGGTGGCACCCGAGGCGAGGAGCTCGGCGATGTCGGCCGCGCAGTCGGCGGCCACCGCCTGCCGGGCCTCTCCGGCGGCGATCAGGCCCTTGCGGAGCCGGAAGCCGTCGCGCGGCAGCCGGCGCAGGCGGAACGGGGACGGGTGCGGGGCCCCGACCAGCCGCGACTGCTCGTGCACCGAGCCGACCGGGTGCACGACGATGCCGGAGTCCCCCAGCGCGGCGCCGCGCAGCACCACCTGCAGCCGCTCGACCAGCGCGGTGTCGGAGCGCCGGTTGACCCCGAGGGTGGCCCGGTCGGAGGCGTCGCGCGCCGCGGCGAGGTAGGTCACGACGTCGCCGCCCCGGAAGGCGTAGATCGCCTGCTTGGGGTCGCCGATCAGCACCATCGTGGCGTGGCCGTGGAACGCGCGGCGCAGCACGCTCCACTGGACCGGGTCGGTGTCCTGGAACTCGTCGACCAGGACCACCCGCCACCGGTCGCGCATCCGCTCGCGGGCGGGCGCGGCAGGGTCGGCGAGGGTGGCGTCGAGGCGGGAGAGCAGGTCGTCGTAGCCCAGCAGGCCGAGGCGTCGCTTGCGGCGGTCGAGCTCACGGCGTACGTCGCGGGCGAACTGCACCCGAGCCGTCCCGGCCGGGGAGGCACCCGGCGCGTCGGGCACCTGGGCCTGCGGGTCGCCGACGGCGGCGCGACCCAGCTCGAGGGCGACGTCGCGGCCGAACGGCGGCGGCTCACGGTCGGAGGCGAAGCGGCCGAGGTAGAGGTCGTCGACCACCTCGACCACGAGGTCGTCGAGGTCCTCGACCAGCCGGGCACCGGCCTCGGTGTCGCCGGCGACGCCGAGCGAGCGCAGCACCAGCTGGCAGAACTGGTGGGTGGTGGCGATGGTCGCGCTGTCGAAGTCGGCGAGCGCGTCGCGCAGCCGCTCGCGCATCGCCGGGCGCTCGGACTCCTCCTGCGCGAGCAGCCAGCCGACCAAAGTGTCCGTCGGGTCGGCCGACGCCGGGTCCGACAGGGCCCGCTCGGCCCCGACGAGGGCGTCGCGCACCCGCTCGCGCAGCTCCTGGCTCGCGGCGCGGCCGAAGGTGATCACCAGCATCTCGCCCAGGCGGGCCCGGCCCTCGGCGACGTAGCGGGTGACCAGGGCACCCACGGTGTAGGTCTTGCCGGTGCCGGCACTCGCCTCGAGCAGGGTCGTGCCCTGCTCCGGCAGCGGGCCGGTGACGTCGAAGTCGCGCATCTGCCCGCTCACCAGCTGCCCTGCTCCCTGGTCAGCAGCGGCCCCCACAGCCGCAGCGCGAGCGCACCGAAGCGGGTGGTCTCCCCCGGGTGGTCCTCGTCGGGGCCCGGGGCGACATCGAGCCCGGGGAGGCCGGCGCCGGCGCCCCACGCGGCGACGTGGGCGGGGTCGGAGCACTCGCCGGGGAACTTCCCGTCCTCCCAGTCCCAGCCGGCCTTGCGCAGCGCCTCGTCGACCGTGCCCTGCGTGCGACGGAGCCTGGCGTAGGTGAAGGAGGCCTTCAGCGGCAGCGGCAGCGGCTCGCACAGGCCCCGGTCACGCATCGCGACCAGCTCACCGAGCAGGTCGCGGGCCGTGTGGTCGAGGGGACCGAGCAGGGAGCTGCCGACGGCGTCGCGCGAGCGCGAGGAGGTCGGGCGCCCGAGCGTGTGAGCGGTCCAGCTGCGCTCCTCGTCACTGGCGGCCAGGGCCAGCAGCCGCAGCCACGAGGTCAGCCGGTGCGCAGCACCGAGACGCGAGAAGGAGACCGGCACCAGGCGGTCGCCGAACACGTCCGGGACGGTGCCGCGCAGCCGGCGCCCACCCCCGAGGTCGACGTCGACGTCGACCTGGGACGCGGGACGGGTGCGCAGGTCACGAGCTGCTGCCGCGATCGGGGTCACCTGGCCGACCAGGTCGGTGAGCAGCCGCCAGCCGAGCTGGCCCGGGGGCAACGCTCCGCGACGCCACTCCT
>Ga0208056_100181_pt1 | contig 16525 bp, 16 predicted proteins | sample DeeseametaMP2052_FD_184178 | JGI IMG/M metagenome (GOLD analysis project Ga0208056, IMG submission 184178) | Marine microbial communities from the Deep Pacific Ocean - MP2052 (SPAdes) | ecosystem: Environmental > Aquatic > Marine > Oceanic | place: West of Cabo San Lucas, Mexico, North Pacific...
CCGCCCTGCTCGACGTAGTTGCGGTCGTAGACGGTCGGGTCGGTGAGGAACACCGCGTCCACGCCCTGCTGCTCCATCGCCTCCTGCAGGCGGATCGTGAACTGGAACGGGCCGTAGTACATGACGAAGCCGATGCCCTCGGACTTCATCTGCTGCGCGTACGGCGCGTAGTTGAACTCCGCGGTGTCGATGCCCTGGACCCGGGTCACCTTCGAGCCGTTCTTCTCGAACGCCGCCGCGATGCTCTTGGCGTTGACCTCGGCGGCCGGGACGTTGACGTAGTAGATCCCGATGTTCTGGGTCGCCTGGGGCTCCTTCTTCTTCCAGTGGTCCAGGTTCGCCTTCGGGATGAGGTTGGGTGCGATGGAGTAGGCGGAGAAGCAGGTCACGCAGCCCGACCGCTGGGGCGTCACGGTGAAGGCGCGCATGTCGGGGATGCCGCAGCTCTCGGCGGTGCCCGCTCCACCCTGGTCCTGGGAGGAGACGGACCCGACGGCCGCGAACGCCTCGTCGCAGGCCCGCGTGTAGGCCTGCTGGTCGCCCGCGGAGTCCGAGCGGGTGTCGAGGGCGGACAGCTTCAACGAGCGTCCGCAGATGCCGTCGGGGTCGGAGGCGTTGTAGTAGGCGACGAACGCCTTGGTCGCGTCCTGGGCGGCCTGGAAGAGGCCCGGGACCGGCCCGGAGATGTCGGCGATGTTGGCGATGTTGATCTCGGAGTCGGTGATGCCGGTGGTGTTCTTGAACCCCTCGCAGGAGCCGGCCTTCACACCACCGTCCGCCGAGGTCTCGTCGTCACCGTCACCTCCGCTGCCGCCGTCGCCGCTCCCCGTGTCGCCGCCGGTGGAGCCGCCGCCGGTCGAGCCGGTGTCGCCGCCGCCGGAGGACCCGGTGCCGCCGCTGCTGGTGCCGGGATCGAGGGTCTCGGTGCCGCCGCCCGGGGTGTCCGGGGTCACCGGCTGGCCGTCGGCCCCGACCGCCACCCCGGCCTGGCCGTTGAGCCTGGCCATCGTGTCGGGGTCGACCTGGGAGCCGCACGCGCTCAGCGCCAGGGCGGCGACGAGGGCCGCCACCCGCACGGACAGGTGACCGGGAGCGCGCCCGAGGCGGCCGGGACGCCCGGTGGGACGGGGCCGGAGGGTGCGGGTCATGCGGACTCCGTGGGTGACGGTGGGGGACCGGGTGGTGCCTGTGACAACGAGCACAATGAGGCCGGGTCACGGCTCGTGTCAACAGTGTTGACACCCGGGTGGTCCGCGTCCGACGCGGTGGTCGCGGGGGTACTAGGTCCCGCTCGGCGGGTCCACCAGTGCCTGGATCGCCGCGCCGTAGGTGCGCGCCAGGAGCGCTGGGTCGACCGAGACCAGCACCGGGTCCTCCATCAGGGACATCTGGTCCAGCAGGCCCGCCACCTGGGCGCCGATGAGGCGGGCGCGGAGCTCGGCGTCGGGGCCGGGCAGGCGGGGGGTCAGTGGTCCGACGAACATCTCCTCGAGCGCGTCGAGCAGCCGGGCCCGCACCAGCTCGGAGTCCGAGGCGCGCACCATGGCGCGGTACGCCGAGAAGCGCACGTCGCGCCCGGGCCCGATCAGCGTGGCGACCAGTCGCTCGCCGAGCTCGTCGAGGGGACCCAGGGTGGCCCCGCCGAAGTGGCCCTGCAGGTCCATGGTGTCGAGGAAGAGCTTCTCCTTGGACCCGAAGTGCCGGATGACCAGGGCCGGGTCGACGCCGGCCTCCGCGGCCACCGCGCGCACCGAGGTGCCGGTGTAGCCGTGCTGCTCGAAGAGCTGGCCCGCGGCACGCGCGATCGCCTCGCGCGTGGTGAGGGTGACGGTCACGCGGGGCAGTCCACAGTGTTGACCCCGTCTGGTCAAGGTGCTTGCGCTCGACTGGAACACGTTCTAAGTTGGACACGTGTCCAGTCAGGTGTCCATGGTCGCGCGACAGGCCGTCGACGGTCGTCGCGCGGAGACCCTCGAGAAGCTGCTCGAGGCAGGTGCCGAGGAGCTGCGCGCCGTCGGGCACGAGGCGCTGACGGTCCGCTCGGTCGCCGCGCGCGCCGGGGTGTCGCCGGCGACGGCGTACACCTACGTCGCCAGCAAGAACCACCTCTTCGCCGAGCTGTTCTGGCGCTACCTCGACTCCGGACGTCCCGAGGCCGCCGGCTCCGGGGCCCTGGAGCGGCTACGGGCGACGACGCGGGGGATGGCCACCCAGCTCGCCGAGGCCCCCGAGCTCTCGGCCGCCGTCACCCCGGCGCTGCTCAGCTCCGACCCCGACGTGGAGCGGCTGCGGCTGCGGATCGGTGCCGAGTTCCTCCAGCGCTTCGCCGACGCGATCGGCGACGACATCCCGGCCGAGCGCCTCGACGGGGTCCTCGACGCGCTCGTCCTCGCCTTCTCCGGCGCCCTGCTGCAGGCCGGCATGGGCCTGATCACCTACACCGACCTCGGCGACCGCCTCGACTCGGTCGTCGCCGCCATCGTGGAGGGCCACCTGTGAACCCCCCCGTCAGCCCCACTGCCGGCCCCACCGCCAGCACCGCCGTCAGCCCCGGTCTCGACCTGGCCGGCTTCGACATCTACGACCACGCGGTCCAGGACGACCCGCTGCCGTGGTACGCCGCGCTGCGGGAGCAGGCGCCGCTGTTCCACAACGTCGAGCACGACTACTGGGTGCTCAGCCGCCACGAGGACGTGCACTGGGCGACCCGTGAGGACGCCGGGCTGTCCAACCGGATGGGCGTGACGCTGGACGCCAGCGCCTGGAACGAGCACGCGCACCTGGTGATGAGCTTCCTGGCGATGGACCCACCGGAGACCACCCGGCTGCGACGACTGGTGAGCCGCGCGTTCACGCCCAAGCGGGTGCGGGAGCTGGCGCCCACGGTCGAGGCGCTGACCGAGCGCTACCTCGACGAGGCGCTGGCGGAGGGTGGGTCCTTCGACTGGATCTCCGAGGTCGCCGGACGCATCCCCATGGACGTCATCAGCGACATGATGGGCGTGCCCGAGGCCGACCGAGCCGAGGTCCGACGCCTCTCGGACCTGCTCGTCCACCGCGAGGACGGGTTGCGCGACGTCCCGCCGGTCGGCATCGAGGCGTCGATGAAGCTCTTCGAGTACTACGCCGGCATGCTCGCCGAGCGTCGCCGTCGCCCCAGCGACGACCTCACCAGCGCGCTGCTCAACGCCGAGGACGAGTCGGGGCGCATGACCGACGCCGAGATCACGGCGTTCCTCTTCCTCATGGTCGTCGCGGGCAACGAGACCACCACCAAGCTCCTCGGCAACTCCCTGTTCCACCTCTCCCGGCACCCCGACCAGCTCGCCGAGGTCCTCGCAGACCCCGAGGGCGGGCTGGTCGACGCCTGGGTGGAGGAGACGCTGCGCTACGACGCGTCCACCCAGTACGTCGCCAGGCTGGTCACCGAGCCGCTGACCCGGCACGGGGTGACCGCGCCCGTCGGCAGCAAGCTGCTGCTGGCGCTGGGGGCGGCCAACCACGACGAGCGGGTCTTCACCGACCCCGACCGGTTCGACGTGCACCGCAGCGCCGACGAGCTCGGCGACCACCTCAGCTTCGGCGGCGGCCGGCACTTCTGCCTGGGCGCCAACCTCGCGCGGCTGGAGGCACGGCTGGTCCTCAGGGCGCTGGTCCGTCGGGCCCGGCACCTCGAGGTCGACCACGCGGGCGCCGTGCGCTTCTACTCCGCCAACGTGCGCGGCTTCGCGCACCTCCCGATCACCGTCACCGAGCGCTGAGGAGCACCCCTGCGATGGGACGCGAGAAGTACGCCCGGCCCGACCGTCGCCCGGCGGTCGTCACCGGTGCCTCGTCCGGCATCGGCGAGGCGACCGCGCTCACCCTGGCGGCCGGTGGCTACCCCGTCGCCGTCGGTGCCCGCCGCGAGGACAAGCTCACCGCGCTGGTGCAGCGCATCCGCGAGGCCGGCGGCGAGGCCGTCGGCCACGTCCTCGACGTCTCCTCCACCCAGTCGGTCGAGGAGTTCGCCGCGAAGGTCACAGCCGACCTCGGCGACGTCGAGGTCGTCGTCTCCGCGGCAGCGCAGCTGGCCCCCGGCACCCTCCACGAGATCGACAGCGAGCGGATCACGCGCGAGCTCGACGTCAACGTCGTGGGCACCCATCGGCTGGTCCACGCCTTCGTGCCGGGCATGGTCGAGCGCCGCCGCGGAGACCTGGTGATCGTCTCCAGCGACGTCGCGGTGCGGGCCCGCCCCTTCATGGGGGCCTACACCGCAGGCAAGTGGGGTCTGGAGGGTCTGGCCCACGCCATGCAGATGGAGCTCGAGGGCACGGGGGTGCGCTGCTCGATCGTGCGGCCCGGCCCGACCTGGAGCGAGATGGGCATGGACTGGGACCCCGACGACGCGGCGAAGGTGCTCGACGGCTGGGGGAGGTTCGGGCACGCCCGGCACAGCCACTTCCTGCAGCCCCAGCCGCACGCCGACGCCATCAAGGCCATCATCGACGCCCCGCGCGGCGTCCACCTCAACCTCATCGAGGTCTCGCCCGAGGCCCCTGTCACGGATCCTGCGGAGGACTGACCCATGACCGTCACCCACGAGCGCCCCGACGCGATCGCCGACATCCCGGAGGTGTCGATCGCGGTCCCGGACGACAACGACTGGGGCCACCTGGCCGAGCTGCGCACCGACCCGGTCGCCCTGCTCGACCGCGTCCACGCCGAGTGCGGCGAGATCGGTCGTTTCCGGCTCGTCGACAAGGACGTCGTGATGGTCACCGGCGCCGAGGTCAACGAGCAGTTCTTCAAGGCCCCGGACTCCACGCTCGACCAGGCGGCGGCGTACCCCTTCATGACGCCGATCTTCGGCCAGGGCGTGGTCTTCGACGCCTCGCCCGAGGAGCGCCAGCAGGCGCTGAAGAACCAGGCGTTGCGAGGCGACCAGATGCGCGGTCACGCCACCACGATCGAGCACGAGATCAACCGGATGGTCGCCGCGTGGGGCGACGAGGGCGAGGTCGACCTGCTCGACTTCTTCGCCGAGCTGACGATCTACAACACCGCCGCCTGCCTGGTGGGGCTGCCGTTCCGCGAGGAGATCGACGCCCGGTTCGCCGAGGCCTACCACGGCCTCGAGCGCGGCACCGACGCGCTGGCCTACGTCGACCCCTACATGGAGGGCGTGGAGTCATTCGAGATCCGCGACCGTTCGCGCGAGACGCTGGTCGCGCTGGTCCAGGACATCATCGACCGGCGCAGGCAGCGAGGGAAGGTCGCCCGCGAGGAGCGCGACCTCCTCGACGTCCTGATCTCGCTGGACATGAGCGCCGACTACATCACCGGCGTCTTCATCTCGATGCTCTTCGCCGGGCACCACACCTCCTCGGGCACCTCGGCGTGGACGCTCATCGAGCTGATGCGCCACCCGGACTGGATGACGAAGGTCGTCGCCGAGCTCGACGAGCTGTACGCCGACGGCTCCGAGATCTCCTTCCAGGCGCTCCGCTCGATCCCGCAGCTGGAGTCGGTGATCAAGGAGACCCTCCGCCTGCACCCGCCGCTGATCATCCTGATGCGCCAGGTGCAGGAGGAGATCGAGCTCGCCGGTCACCTGATCCCGCCCGGCACGATCGTCGCCTCGTCGCCCCGCGTGTCCAACCGCCTGGCAGAGGACTTCCCCGACCCGGACACCTTCGACCCCGGCCGCTACCTCGACGGTCGCCAGGCCGACCTGCAGAACCGCTGGACCTGGATCCCGTTCGGTGCCGGCAAGCACCGCTGCGTGGGCAACGCGTTCGCGATGATGCAGATCAAGGCGATCTTCTCGGTGCTGCTGCGCGACTTCGAGTTCGAGCTCGTCCAGCCGTCCGAGACCTACCGTGACGACTACTCCAAGATGGTCATCCAGCTGCAGCGCCCCTGCCGGGCGCGCTACCGCCGTCGCTCCCGTGCGAACGATGCCGAGGCGGAGAGCTGATGGGCTTCAAGGTCGTCGCGGACCGCGACATCTGCCAGGGCCACCAGATGTGCCAGGCCGAGGCGCCCGACGTCTTCGGCTTCGACGAGGACGCCGACGTGGTCGAGGTCCTGGACGAGCACCCCGAGGACTCCCTGCGCCCGCAGGTCGAGTCGGCCGTGACGTACTGCCCGGCGTTCGCGCTGAGCATCGAAGAGAACCAGGAAGAGGACTGATGAGTGACCTGACCAGGGCTGAGATGGAGGCCTTCTGGGCCGAGTGGCTCGACGTCAACCGCGAGGCCGAGCGCTCCGGCGACTGGCGCGTGATGGCCGAGATGTACGCCCAGGACGCGACGTACGGCTGGATGTACGCCCCCGACGAGCACTTCATGGCCGTCGGGCGCGACCAGATCCGCGACTGGGCGATCGGCATCGAGATGGACGGCCTGGACGGCTGGCACTACGACTACCAGTGCGCGGTCATGGACGAGCAGAAGGGCATGGTGGTCGGCTTCTGGAAGCAGAAGTCGGGCATCACCGACGACGCGACGGGCCAGGAGTACGAGATCCTCGGCATCGGTGGGTCGTGGTTCGGGATCGAGCGCCAGGGGCCGGGACCGGACGAGGGCCTGGTCAGGATCGCCTGGCAGCGCGACTGGTTCGACATGCCGTCCACGGCGCACACGTTCATGGAGATCATCAAGGCCGACAAGGCACCCGACACCCTGCTCAAGCGGATGTCGGTGGCCGGCCACGGTGTCCCCGGGCACTACCACTACAAGGACATGCCCTCGACGGTGTGGCCGCCGCCGGTCGAGGCGGGGGAGTACATCACCCAGGCCGCGACGGAGGCCCAGGCATGAGCCGCCTGACGATCTCGCTGCCGCCGGCCCAGCAGCTGGTGGACGGCAAGCTCACCGGGGCCTCCGACGGGGCGGCGTACCCGATCCTCGACCCGGCCACCGGCCAGGAGATCGGCGTGGCCCCCGACAGCAGCGCGGCCGACGTGGACGCCGCGATCGCGGCGGCCCGCCGGGCCTTCGACGAGTCGGCGTGGGCCACCGATCGCGCGCTGCGGGTGCGCTGCCTGCGCCAGCTGCACGCGGCACTGACCGAGGAGGCCGAGGAGTTCAAGGCGCTGACGACCGCGGAGGTCGGCATGCCCGGGTTCATGATGACGGCCGCCGGCTTCGACGTCCCGGTCGAGGGGCTGCGGTGGGTCACCGACCTGCTGGAGTCCTACGAGTTCGAGACCGACCTCGGGGAGGCGCAGCCGATGGGCGTCCCCACGCGGCGCACGGTGCGGCGCGAACCGGTCGGCGTGGTCGCGGCGATCTCGCCGTGGAACGTGCCGACCCAGATCAACCTCGCCAAGATCGGCCCCGCCCTGGCGGCCGGCTGCACCGTGGTGCTCAAGCCGGCCCCGGACACCCCCTGGGTCGCGGCCGAGCTCGGGCGCCTCGTCGCCGAGCGGACCGACATGCCGGCGGGCGTGCTCAACGTCGTGATGCCGCGCTCCAACGAGGTGGCCTCCCAGCTGACCTCCGACCCGCGCGTCGACATGGTCTCGTTCACCGGATCGACGGACACCGGCCGGGCGATCATGGCCGCAGCGGCCCCGACCCTGAAGAAGGTCTTCCTGGAACTGGGCGGCAAGTCCGCCTCGATCGTGCTGGACGACACCGACGTGGCCGCGGCAGCGGCGGGCACCGCCTTCACGGTGTGCATCCACGCCGGACAGGGGTGCGCGCTCACCACGCGGCTCGTGGTGCCGCGCGAGAAGTACGACGAGGCCGTGCAGTCCGCCGCGGACACCATGGCCGCGATCGGCACCGCCGACCCCGCGGACCCCTCGGCGATCTGCGGCCCGGTCATCTCGAAGGTCCAGCGTGACCGCGTCGAGGCGTACCTCCGGCTGGCCGAGGAGGAGGGCGGGAGGTTCGCCACCGGGGGCAGGGTCCAGGTCAAGGAGGGCGACCTGGCCGGCGGGTTCTGGGTCGAGCCGACCGTCATCGCGGGGCTCGACAACTCCTCGCGCTTGGCGCAGGAGGAGATCTTCGGGCCCGTCCTCGTCGTCATCCCCCACGACGGCGACGAGGACGCGGTCCGGATCGCCAACGACTCCGAGTTCGGTCTCTCCGGCTCGGTCACAGGCGGTGACCTCGAGCGTGCCACGGCGGTCGCGCACCGCATCCGCACCGGCACCATCGCCGTCAACGGCGGCGTGTGGTTCAGCCCCGACGCCCCCTTCGGCGGTTACAAGCAGTCCGGCCTGGGCCGGGAGATGGGTGTCGCCGGCTTCGAGGAGTACCTCGAGGTCAAGACCCTCGCCTTCCCCGCCTGAGACCGCCTGGGCGTGAGCCTGCGAACGCCCAGGAACGAGGTCGAAGGTTGAGGAGCGTCAGCGCGGACCGAGCTTGCGAGGGACGCGCGACGCGTCTCGAAACCCAGTCAGAACCACAGAGACAGTGAGAGAGCCAGCAATGAGATTCAAGGACAAGGTCGCCGTCGTCACCGGCGCGGCGCAGGGCATCGGCGAGGCCTACGCGAAGGCGCTGGCCGCCGAGGGGGCCGCGGTCGTCGTGGCCGACCTCAACGACGACGCCGGCGAGCAGGTCGCCAAGCAGATCGAGGCCGACGGCGGCCGCGCGATCTTCGTGTCCACCGACGTGTCCAGCCACGAGTCGGCGGCCGCGATGGTGGAGGCGGCCGTGGCGGCGTACGGCGGGATCGACCTGCTGGTCAACAACGCCGCGATCTACGGCGACATGGCCTTCGACCTGCTGATCAGCGTCGACTGGGACTACTACAAGAAGTTCATGAGCGTGAACATGGACGGCGCGCTGGTGATGACCCGGGCCGTCTACCCCGAGATCGCCAAGCGGGGCGGTGGCGCGATCGTCAACCAGTCCTCGACCGCGGCCTACCTCTACTCCGGCTTCTACGGCCTGGCGAAGGTCGGCGTGAACGGGCTGACCCAGCAGCTGGCCCACGAGCTCGGCGGCCAGAAGATCCGGGTCAACGCGATCGCCCCGGGCCCCACCGACACCCAGGCCACGCGCACCCAGGCCGGCGACGCCGCCAAGGACATCGTGCGCAACAGCCTGGCGCTGAAGCGGATGGGCTCGGTCGACGACATGGTCGGCGCCTGCCTCTACCTGCTCTCCGACGACGCGTCCTGGGTGACCGGGCAGATCCTGGCCGTCGACGGCGGCCAGACGTTCCGGCTGTGAGCGCCGCGGTGGACGGTCAGGTGCGGGTGGGGTTCGTCGGCCTCGGCAACATCGGCAGGCCGATGGCGCTGCGGCTCGCGGCTGCCGACGGCCTCGCCCTGGGCGTGTACGACGTCGCACCCGGCCCGCTCGAGGAGCTGGCGGCCGCGGGGGCCGAGGTGGCCTCGTCGGTGGCCGACCTCGCGGCGGGTGTCGACGTGCTGTGCGTGATGGTGCGCGACGACGACCAGGTGCGCGACGTCATGGGGCAGGTGCTCGGGGTCGCCGGGGACCGCCTGACCGTGGTCGTGCACTCGACCGTCGCGCCGGACACGCCGCGCCAGCTCGAGATGAGCGCGTCGCGGCACGGGGTGAAGGTGCTGGACGCACCGGTGTCCGGCGGCGGCATGGGCGCGGCCGAAGGCACGCTGGCCATCCTCGTCGGTGGCAGCGACGAGGCGTTCGCCGCGGCGCGCCCGGTGCTGGACGCGATGAGCACCAAGGTCGTGCACGCCGGTGCCATCGGTGCGGGGACGAAGCTCAAGCTGGCCCGCAACCTGATGCACTTCGTCGCCTTCACCGCCGCGACGGAGGCCCAGCGCCTCGCCGAGGCGGCCGGGCTGGACCTGCGGGCGCTGGGTGACGTGGTGCGTCACACCGACGCCATCACCGGTGGCCCCGGCGCGATCATGCACCGCGAGACCACCGCGCCGATCGCGCCCGACGACTTCTGGTTCGGCGTCTTCGAGCACGTGGTGGCGCTGGGGGAGAAGGACCTGACCTTCGCGACCGCGCTCGCCGACGAGCTCGGCGTCGACACTCCCTTGGCCAGGCTCGCCCTGGAGCGCCTCGCTCCCGGGTTGGGCATGCCCCACTCCGCACTCGTGAGCGAGGAGAACGCATGAGCAGGTTCGAGGGTCTCCCCGAGATCCGCCGCAAGGGCCTGGAGAAGATGGAGCAGGTCTACGGCTTCGAGATGTCCGACGGCGAGGGCGACTTCTTCCGCTACACCGCCGACCACCTCTTCGGCGAGGTCTGGAACCGTCCCGGCCTCTCCGACCGTGACCGACGACTGCTGCTCATCGGCCTGCTGGCCGGCAAGGGGTACGCCGACGTGCTGGGCATCCAGGTGCCGGCCGCCCTGGCCAACGACGAGCTCGACGCGCAGGCGCTGCGCGAGATCGTCATCATGGTCTGCCACTACGCCGGCTGGCCGGACGGCGCCAAGCTGAACGCGGTCGTCGAGGACGCCATCGGCAAGGCGGAGCGGGCCAGGGCGAAGGCGGCTGCCGCGGAGTGAGGACCGCCGATCTCGAGCCGATCCCGGCCGGTGACCACCGGCTCCACGGAGCGCGGGCGCCCCTCGACCTGGCCGCAGTGGGCTGGGACGAGGAGGAGTGGACCGCCTCGGGAACAGCTGCGTCCCCGAGCGGGGCCGAAGCGGCGTACGCCGTCAGGGTGCTCGTACGCCGACCCGCCGCAGCCTCCGCGAGCGGGACCTTGTGCGCGGAGTGGCTCAACGTCAGCTCCGGCGCTGAGGCGGCGCCTGAGTGGACCTACCTCGCTGAGGAGCTGGTGCGCGCGGGGCATGCCTGGGCCGGTGTCTCGGCGCAGGTCGTCGGTGTCTCAGGAGGCGCCGGCTCGGTGGCCGTCGACGGGGGCGCGCCCCCGGCCGCCCCCGGGCTGGTCGGCGCGGATCCCGAGCGCTACGGCCACCTCGTCCACCCGGGTGACGCCTGGTGCCACGACATCTACGTGCAGGTCTCCCGTGCCGTGCGGGACCTGGTCTCGGCCACCCTGGTGCTGGCGGTCGGTGAGTCGCAGTCGGCCTGCATGCTCGCGCGGCACCTCACCTCCCACCACGGGACGGACGTGCACGGTCCGTTCGACGGCTACCTCATCCACTCCCGGGCCGGGGCGCTCCCACCCCTGGAGCCGGCGGGCGTCCAGCACACGATGGCCGAGGTGCTGGCCCAGGAGCCGGCGCCGCTCCCCGACGGCGTGGCGCCGACGGTGGTCGTCCAGACCGAGACCGACGTGCTGGGCCGGATGCGGTCCTTCCCTGCGCGCCAGCCGGACGGACCGACGCTGCGCACCTGGGAGGTCGCGGGCACCGCGCACGCCGACAAGTTCCAGATCGATGCTTTCGAGGAGCTCCTCGGTTGCCCGACGCCGGTCAACCGGGGGCAGCAGGCGTTCGTGCTGCGCGCGGGGCTGCGTGCGCTCGAGTCGTGGGCCCGTGGCGGGGCGGCCCCGTCATCGGCCGAGCCGCTGGTCGTGCGTGACGGCGCGTACGCGGTCGACGAGCTCGGCAACGTGCTCGGTGGCGTGCGCACACCGGCGGTCGACGCGGCGGTCGAGCGGCTCAGCGGGTTCGCTCCGGAGGGCGCGTCCCTGATCTGCCAGCTCTTCGGGTCGACGACGCCGCTGCCGGTCGAGTCACTGCGGTCGCGGTGGGGGACCGCGGAGCAGTACCTCGCGGCGTACGCGCGGGCGACGGAGGCGATGATCGCGGCCGGGTTCGCCTGTCCGGAGGATCGACAGGCGATCCTGTCCGAGGCGCGGCCCGGGGTCTTGACCGGCGACCAAGACCCTTCTTGAATCATCGGGTGAGCGCTGTGACCTACGACACCATCATCCGCGGCGGCCTGTGGTTCGACGGCACGGGTGCCGAGCCGGCCGTGCGCGACCTCGGCATCCTCGACGGCCGCGTCGCCGCCGTGTCCGGGACCCCTCTCGAGGCCGGGCCCGGCACCGAGGTGGTCGAGGCTGCGGGGCGTTGGGTGATGCCGGGCATGGTGGACATCCACACCCACTACGACGTCGAGGTCCTCGAGGGCCCGGGCCTCTCGGAGTCGCTGCGGCACGGGGTGACCACGCTGCTCCTCGGGTCGTGCTCGCTCTCGACGGTGCACGTCGACCCGGTCGACGCCGGTGACCTGTTCGGCCGGGTGGAGGCGATCCCGCGCCAGCACGTCATCGGGGCCCTGCAGCGCATCCGCGAGTCCGGCGAGGGCTGGGACGGCCCGTCGTCGTACGTCGCGGCGCTGGAGCGCCGTGCACTCGGCCCCAACCTGGCGGCGTTCGTCGGGCACTCCGACCTGCGCACCGCGGTGATGGGGCTGGACCGTGCGACCCGCAAGCAGGTGCGGCCCAGCCGTGCGGAGCAGCGGCGGATGGAGCAGATGCTGAGCGACGCGCTCGACAGCGGCTTCGTGGGCATGTCGGCACAGCAGCTGCTCTTCGACAAGCTCGACGGCGACCTGTGCCGCTCGCGGACGCTGCCGTCGACGTACGCCAAGGCGCGCGAGATGCGGCCGCTGCGCTCGATCCTGCGCCGTCGCGGCCGGGTGCTGCAGGCCGGGCCGGACGCCAGCCACCCGCACACGATCGTCACCCAGGCGTTCGGCTCGGTCGGGTGGGGCCGGCGCAAGGCGCTGCGCACCAGCCTGCTCTCGGCCGCCGACATCAAGGCGATCCCGTTCATCATCCACCTGATGAACCTCCTGGGCGGCGTCGTGAACCGGCTCGGCGGCGACTTCCGGTGGCAGCACCTGCCGGTGCCCTTCGAGGTCTACGCCGACGGCATCGACCTGGTGATCTTCGAGGAGTTCGGGTCCGGGGCCACCGCGCTGCACCTGCAGGAGCAGGCGGCCCGTGAGGAGCTCTTCCGCTCCGAGGACTACCGGCGCGCCTTCCGCAAGGACTACGAGTCGAAGTACGGCCCCCGCGTGTGGCACCGCGACTTCTTCGACGCCGAGATCGTCGCGTGCCCCGACGCCTCGGTGATCGGCAAGTCCTTCGGGCAGGTCGGCCTGGAGCGCGGGGGGCTGCACCCCGTCGACGCCTTCCTCGACCTGGTGATCGAGCACGGCACGGCGATGCGCTGGCGCACCACGATCTCCAACCACCGCCCGCGGATCCTGCAGAAGATGGCACAGAGCCCGCACGTGCAGATGGGCTTCTCCGACGCCGGCGCGCACCTGCGCAACATGGCGTTCTACAACTTCGGTCTCCGGCTGCTCAAGCACGTCCGGGACGCCGAGCGCGCCGGTCGTCCGTTCCTCACCGTCGCCCAGGCCGTCCACCGGGTCACCGGCGAGCTGGCGGAGTTCTACGACATCGACGCCGGGCACCTGCGCGTCGGTGACCGCGCCGACGTGCTCGTGGTCGACCCCGAGCGGCTCGACGCCTCGCTGGAGGAGTACGCCGAGGAGCCGGTCGCCCAGTACGGCGGGCTCTCGCGGATGGTCAACCGCAACGACGCGACCGTGCCGCTGGTGATGGTGGCGGGGCAGGTGGTCGTGCGCGACGGCGTCCCGACGTCCCTGGTGGGCGCTCAGCGCACCGGGTCGTTCCTCCGGGCCGGGCAGCGCTCCAGCATCCCGGTCAGGGCGGAGGCCTCGGAGTCGTCCACGGCCAGCGACCAGGCGTCCTTGACCGCGACCCAGGTCAGCGCGTAGTCGCACTGGAGCTCCTGCTTCGGGAGCCAGGCGGCGGGGTCGTCGTCGCCCTTGGACTGGTTGACCGCGCCGTCGGAGGCGACCAGCACACTCGGGTCGTTGGCGTAGCGCTCGCGTCGAGCGTCGCTCCACGCGCTCGCCCCTGAGCGCCAGGCCTCCGCCAGCGGCACGACGTGGTCGATCTGCACGGCCTGGGCCTGCGCCGGGTCCTTCATGTCGGTCATGACCAGGCGGGTCCCGGTGTAGGGGTCGACCCAGGTGCCGGCCAGCACGTCGTGGTTGCACGCACCCTGCCGCGCGGTCTCGGCGGTGCCGGGCTCGGCGTCGCGCAGCAGCACGTCGTCGCGCTGGTTGCAGCCGTTGCCGTCGACGTCGGCCCAGGCCTCGCCGAACGCGTCCCGGTCGTAGGCGGGGCCGTCGGGCCATCGATCCACCCGCGGCAGCCGCTCCAGCGCCGTCAGCGCCTCGGTGGGGGAGAGCTGCGCGACCTCGGGTGCGCCTGGTGCCAGGGTGCCGCCGAGACCGGGTCCGCTGCCGGTCCACGAGTTGATGCCGGCGACGGCCACGACCACGAGCACCGCGACGACGACGATCCCCGGCAGCCTCTTCACGACCCGAAGGCTCCCACGCGCCACCGACACCGGAGCCCGCCGCCCGGGACGTCATGCACCCCGCAGCAGTGGACGTCCCGTCCGTACGACGTCCCACGGCGCCGGCCGCAGATGGTCCGGGAACGACTCAGGCCCCGGTCGGGGACCGGGGCCTGGATGCTGGTGGGCGATACTGGGTTTGAACCAGTGACCTCTTCCGTGTCAAGGAAGCGCGCTACCGCTGCGCCAATCGCCCGGGTCTTGAGTTGTGGTGGGTCTGGAGGTGGGTACGGGATTTGAACCCGTGTACACGGATTTGCAGTCCGTTGCCTCGCCTCTCGGCCAACCCACCGTGGAGGCCAAACACTGGAGAGACCTCTCCGAGCGGACGACGAGGCTCGAACTCGCGACCTCAACCTTGGCAAGGTTGCGCTCTACCAACTGAGCTACGTCCGCTTGTTCCTCCGGGGCTTCCCGGCGAACGACAGGAACAGTAGCCCATGCCCCAGACCGCGCCAAATCCAGGTGTCCTCGGCGTTTCGTGGGTGCGAACGGAGTCCCCGGAGGAGTGCCCAGAGGAGTGTTCTGCGGCCCTGTCCGGTGAGCCCTACAGTGACGCCCATGCACGCCTGGGTGGACGGTTCCCTGCTCCCCGACCCGCACGTGAGGGCCGTCCGGGTCACCGACCACGGGCTGACGGTCGGTGACGGGGTCTTCGAGACGCTGAAGGTCGTGGACGGTCGTCCGTTCGCGCTCGGCCCGCACCTGGACCGGCTCGAGCGCAGCGCGACCGGCCTCGGGCTGGACGCGCCGGACCGGGACGCGGTCCTCGCCGGCGTACGCGCGGTGCTCGACGCGGCCCCTCTGCCGCTGGGCCGGCTGCGGATCACCGTCACCGGAGGTCCGGCGCCCATGGGGAGCGGTCGAGGGGACGAGGGTCAGACGATCACCGTCGTGTCCGATGAGATGCCGCCGGCCGCGCCCACCAGCGCGATCGTGACCGTCCCCTGGCCGCGCAACGAGCGCGGCGCCACCGCCGGGCTCAAGACCACGTCGTACGCCGAGAACGTCATCGCCCTGGCGCACGCCAAGTCCCAGGGCGCCGACGAGGCGGTGTTCGCCAACACCGTCGGCGACCTGTGCGAGGGCACCGGGTCCAACATCTTCTACGTCGTCGACGGCGAGCTGCGCACGCCTACCCTGGCCAGCGGCTGCCTGGCCGGCGTCACGAGGGCGCTGGTGCTGCGGTGGTGCGGCGGCCGCGAGGTCGACGCCCCGCTGGAGCAGGTGGCGGCGCAGGCCGAGGAGGTGTTCCTCGCCTCGACCACCAGGGACGTGCAGCCGGTGCTGCGGTGGGACGGGCGCACCTGGGCCGAGCCCGGTCCCGTGACGCGCGCGGCCGCGCGGGCGTGGGCGGAACGTGAACCCGAGGGCTTCGCGCTGCAGCCCTGACCGGAAGCCGGTTCAGCCGCGGGGCTCGAGGAGGTCGGAGACCAAGGCGTCGAGGTCCAGGTGGGCCGACTCGGTGCCCCAGGGCACCAGCGAGAGCGAGCGCCCCAGGAAGTCGTCGAGCTCGGGCATCCCCAGCCGCAGCACCAGCCGCCCCGACGGAGCCTGCAGCCGGATCACCACCGCCTCGTCGAGGTCGGGGCTCAGCGCGGGCCAGACCATGACGTCGCCGTCGCCGGCGGGACCGCTGGCCCCGGTGACCAGGAGCTCGCGCGCGACCATCCAGGTGACGTCACCCTCGGAGGCGTGGAAGACCAGCGCCACGGCGTACGGGTCCTCGGGGTCGTAGACCAGGGAGACCGGCAGCTCACCGCCACGGTCGCCGGGGGACTCCAGGCAGACCATCCGCACCTCGGAGACGAGGATGGTGAGCGGCCCGCTGCGCAGTGGCTCGGAGTGGTTCGGCATCGGTCCTCCTGGATGGTCCCGGGAGGCGGCCGGGCGGCCGTCTCTGTGGAGGGGACGCCGTTCCCATCGGCTCATGACGCGGAAACCTTCAGGAGTTTTCGCGATCGTCGCCGACGTGGCCGCAGCACCTGTCTCGGGACGGCTGGATCCGTGCGTCGATGCCGATGCGGGGGAGCGGTCCGCCATGCGCTACAGTCGGCCACCGCACGGGCGATTGGCGCAGTGGTAGCGCGCTTCGTTCACACCGAAGAGGTCACTGGTTCGAACCCAGTATCGCCCACCGTTGCTTGGTTCCCTCGGCGTTGCCGGGGTGGTAGCGCGGCTCTGCCGTCGCACCGAAGAGGTCACTGGTTCGAACCCAGTGTCGCCCACCGTTGCTTGGTTCCCTCGGGGTTGCCGG
>Ga0208056_100190_pt1 | contig 15798 bp, 15 predicted proteins | sample DeeseametaMP2052_FD_184178 | JGI IMG/M metagenome (GOLD analysis project Ga0208056, IMG submission 184178) | Marine microbial communities from the Deep Pacific Ocean - MP2052 (SPAdes) | ecosystem: Environmental > Aquatic > Marine > Oceanic | place: West of Cabo San Lucas, Mexico, North Pacific...
GCGAGCTCTCCCGAGCACGCCGCAGCAGGGCCTCCTGCGCCGTGGAGCCGACCAGCCGGCCGTCCTCGGTGAAGACGCGCGAGTTGATCAGCGCTCGGCCACCGGTCGCGCGAGGGGCGTGCTGGTCGTAGAGCCACCACCGGTCGGCCCGGAAGGGCTCGTGGAACCACACGGCGTGGTCGAGCGAGGCGATCATGATGTCGGGGCCCCCGAGCCGGTAGCCGTGCGGCGCGAGTGCAGCGCCGGCCAGGGTCATGTCGGAGGCGTAGGCGAACGCGGCCGCGTGCACCAGCGGGTCGTCGGGCAGCTCCCCGTCGATGCGCAGCCAGAACCGCTGACGACCCGGGCGCTGCGGGTCCTCGGGCAGCAGGTCGGCCGAGGAGCCGACGTACCGCATCGAGATCGCGCCCCACTCCGAGAGCTCCTCGCCGCGACCGGCCTGCGGGTCGAAGCAGTCCTCGGGCGCGGGGACGTCGTCGGGGAAGGCGTCCTGGTGCTCGAGCCCGTCCTCGGGCTTCTGGAAGTCGGTGGTCATCACGAAGATCGGCCGACCGTGCTGGCGCGCCAGCACCCGGCGGGTCGCGAACGAGCGGCCGCTGCGCAGCTCCTCGACGTCGTAGACGATCGGGGCCCCGGTGTCTCCGGGTTGCAGGAAGTACGAGTGCAGCGAGTGCACCACGTAGGCGGGGTCGGTCGTCCGCGACGCCGCCACCAGCGCCTGGGCTGCCACCTGCCCACCGAAGACCCGCGGCAGGACGGAGTCCTGCTGGGCACCCCGGAAGAGGTTGTCGTCGATCGTCTCGAGGTCAAGGAGCGAGAGCAGCTCGCCCACGTCGCGGGGCACTCAGGCACCACCGTTCCGGTCGTCGGGATCAGAGGGGTCGCCGGGCTCGTCGAGCCCGGCGAGGAACTGCTCGAACTGCTGGCCGATCTCCTCACCGGTCGGCAGCGGCTCGTCGGGCGCGAGCAGCGAGGCACCGCTCTCCTCGGCACGCTCGAAGGCGTCGTACTGACGCTCGAGGGCGGCCACCACGTCGGCGACCTCGTCGTGCTCGGCGAGGTACGTCGCGATCTCGGCCTCACGGTCCTCCGCCTCGGCCCGCAGGCCCGACAGGTCCACCGTCAACCGGCCCGCGAGCTCGACCTGCTCCAGCAGCGCGGCGGACGCCTGCGGGTAGGCCAGCTGGGCGAGGTAGTGCGGGATGTGGGCGACGAACCCCTGCATCGGGTGGTCCCACTCCCCCATCCGGATCTCCAGCAGCGCCTGGGCGCTGCTCGGGACGCGCAGCTCGCCGCGCCACGGCGAGGCGCCGATGAGCAGCTCGGGGTCGTTGGCGTGGTGGGTGATCGCGATCGGCCGCGTGTGCGGGACCGCCATCGGGACCGAGCCCATGCTGATCATGCGCGTCACCGAGAAGCGCTCGACGACCTCGCGCACCGCGCGGGCGAAGCCCTCCCAGCGGATGTCGGGTTCGGGACCCTGCAGCAGCAGGTACGGCGTCCCGCCGGTGTCGTGGAGCAGGCGCACCACCAGGCGGGGCGCGTCGTAGTCCTGGTAGCGGTCGACCACGAAGGAGACGGCGGGGCGGCGGGCGCGGTAGTCGTGCAGCTCGTCGACCTCGAAGGTCGCCACGACCCTCCCGGCGCCGAGGCCGTCGTCGAGGTCGACGAGGTGCTGGGCGGCCCGCGCGGCGGCGTTGCCGGCGTCGAGGAACCCGTCGAGGACCACCACCATCGTCAGCGACTCCGGCCGCTGCGGGCCGTCGAGCTCGGGCACCTCGTCCACGATGTGCACCAGGCGGTTGTCGGCCACGGTGGGTCCACGCTCCTCACGGCTGGGGGTCTCGGCTCGGTTCTGCTCCGAGCCATCGACCGGGCGATCGCTCGGTGGGGGCAAGCCCGGAGCGGCCCACGATATTCCCGGCCGTCCCGGCGTCGCACCACGCCGTCCACCCAATCGTTACCCGTCGGTAGTACCGGCAGGTAACATCGCTTCGTCCAGAGCACCCACCTCCAGGAGACCCCGTGCCCCGACAGCTGCGAGAGGTCGTCTTCGTCGACGGCGTGCGCACCCCCTTCGGCAAGGCCAAGGGCCAGTACGCCGAGACCCGCGCCGACGACCTCGTCATCAAGTGCATCCGTGAGCTCATGCGCCGCAACCCCGGCCTCCCGCCCGAGCGGGTCGACGAGGTCGCGATCGCCGCCACCACCCAGATCGGCGACCAGGGGCTGACCATCGGCCGCACCGCCGCCCTGCTCTCCGGGCTCCCCCAGTCGGTGCCCGGCTACGCCATCGACCGCATGTGCGCCGGCGCCATGACCGCGGTGACCACCACCGCCGGCGGCATCGCCTTCGGCTCCTACGACGTCGCCATCGCCGGCGGTGTCGAGCACATGGGCCGCCACCCGATGGGCGAGGGCGTGGACCCCAACCCGCGCATCCTCTCCGAGCGCATCGTGAACCCCGACGCGCTGGTGATGGGCAAGACCGCGGAGAACCTCCACGACCGCTACCCCACGATCACCAAGGAGCGCGTCGACGCCTACGCCGTGCGCTCGCAGGCCAAGACCGCGGCCGCCTACGAGGCCGGCGCGATCCAGCCCGACCTGGTGCCTGTCGCCACCCGCTCCGCCGAGGAGGGCTGGGGCCTGGCCACCACCGACGAGCCGATGCGCCCGCAGACGACGATGGAGAGCCTCGCCGGCCTCAAGACGCCGTTCCGCGCCGCCGGCAAGGTGACCGCGGGCAACGCCGCCGGCATCAACGACGGCGCCACGGCCGCGCTGCTCGCCGAGGAGGAGACCGCCAAGGAGCTCGGCCTGCCGATCAAGATGCGGCTGGTGTCCTACTCCTTCGTCGGTGTCGAGCCCGAGGTCATGGGCGCGGGCCCGATCCCCGCCACCGAGAAGGCGCTCAAGCAGGCCGGGCTGACCATCGACGATATCGAGGCCTTCGAGGTCAACGAGGCCTTCGCCGTGCAGGTGCTCGCCTTCCTCGAGCACTTCGGCATCGCCGACGACGACGCGCGGGTCAACCCCTACGGCGGCGCGATCGCCATGGGTCACCCGCTGGCCTCCTCGGGCGTGCGCCTGATGAGCCAGCTCGCGCGCCAGTTCGAGGAGCGCCCCGAGGTCCGCTACGGCCTCACCACCATGTGCATCGGCATCGGCATGGGCGGCACCGTCATCTGGGAGAACCCCCACTGGACCGGAGAGAAGGCCTGACATGAGCGACATCTCGACCCTCCTGGCCCGCGCCGAGGAGATCTCCTCCGACGCCGAGCGCGTCACCGAGGCCAAGCTGCGCAAGGTGACCCTCCCGGGCGGCGCCGGCGTGATCGGCTTGATCACCCTCGACAACGGCGAGGACCACACCAAGCCCAACACCTTCGGTCCCCGTGGCCTGATCAGCCTCAACACCGCCATCGACGCGGCGCTGGCCGACGACGAGGTGACCGCGCTGGCCGTCACCGGCAAGCCGTTCATCCTGGCCGCGGGCGCCGACCTCACCTCGATCGCCGGCGGCGGCCCGGACGCCGTGCGCGTGGTGGCCGAGCTCGGTCACGCGGTCTTCCGCAAGCTCGGCGACGGCCAGAAGCCCTCCTTCGGCTTCATCAACGGCCTGTCGCTGGGCGGCGGCCTCGAGGTCGCGCTGCACTGCACCTACCGCACCGTCATGGACTCCGCACCGGCCTTGGGTCTGCCCGAGGTCATGCTCGGCCTGGTCCCCGGCTGGGGCGGCGCGTTCCTCGTGCCGAGCCTCGTCGGTGCCGACACCGCGGTGACCCTGATCATCGAGAACCCGCTCAACAACGGCAAGACCGTCGGCGGGCAGCAGGCCTTCGAGCTCGGTCTCGCCGACGCGGTCTTCTCCGGCGCCGACTTCCTCGAGCAGTCGCTGCTCTGGGCCGGCGACGTCCTCACCGGCAAGGTCGCCGTCGAGCGGCCCGAGGTCGACCGCGGGGAGGCGTGGGACGCCGCCGTACGCCGTGCCGAGCAGGTCGCCCTGGCCCGCACCGGTGGCGCCAGCCCGGCCGCCGCCAAGGCCGTCGAGCTGCTCGCCGCGGCCAAGGACGGCGACCGCGACGCCGGCTTCGCCCGCGAGGACGACGCCCTGCACGCGCTGTCGCAGACCCCCGAGCTACTGGCCAGCCTCTACTCCTTCGACCTGGTGCAGAAGCGGGCCAAGCGTCCTGCCGGTGCTCCCGACAAGTCACTGGCCCGCCCGGTGACCAAGGTCGGCATCGTCGGCGCCGGCCTGATGGCCAGCCAGATGGCGCTGCTGTTCGTGCGCCGCCTCGAGGTCCCGGTCGTGCTGACCGACCTCGACCAGGAGCGAGTCGACAAGGGCGTGGGCTACGTCCACGCCGAGATCGACAAGCTGCTGGCCAAGGGCCGGATCAACCAGGACAAGGCCAACCGCCACAAGGCCCTGGTCACCGGCGCGGTCGACAAGGCCGAGGGCTTCGCCGGCGCGGACTTCGTCATCGAGGCCGTCTTCGAGGAGATGGGCGTCAAGAAGGCCGTCTTCGCCGACGTGGAGAAGGTCGTCAGCGCCGAGTGCGTGCTGGCCACCAACACCTCCTCGCTCTCGATCACCGAGATGGCCGCCGACCTCGAGCACCCCGAGCGGGTCGTGGGCTTCCACTTCTTCAACCCCGTCGCGGTCATGCCGCTGCTGGAGATCGTGCAGGGCGAGAAGACCGACGACGCGACGCTGGCCACCGCCTTCGGCACCGGCAAGGCGCTGAAGAAGACCACCATCCTGGTCCAGGACAGCCCGTCGTTCATCGTCAACCGGCTGCTCGGTCGCTTCATGTCCGAGGTGAGCCGGATCCTCGACGAGGGCACCCCGATCGACGTGGTCGACGGTGCGTTCGCCGGCGTCGCCCCGATGCCGCCGTTCACGCTGATCACGCTCGTCGGCCCGGCCATCGCGCTGCACAACACCGAGACGCTGGCCGCGGCCTTCCCCGACCGCTTCTACGTCTCCCCCGCCCTCGAGCGGGTCGTGGCGGCGAAGAAGGGCGCCTACTTCGGTCCCGACGGGTCGCTCGACCCCGAGGTCGAGGCGTTGCTGGAGAAGCCGGCCCAGCCGAAGGTCCTGGCCAAGGAGGAGGTGCGCCGCACGGTGCTCTCCGGCCTCGCGCAGGAGGCCCGCCTGATGCTCGACGAGGGCGTCGTCGCGGCGGCCGAGGACCTCGACCTGGCGATGATCACCGGTGCGGGCTTCGCCTTCTGGAACGGCGGCCTGACCATGCTGCTCGAGCGCGAGGGCCTGGGCTCGTTCCACTGAGCCCGTCCACGCAGGACTCATCGGTGGCGGCGTGCGGACCTCAGGGTCCGTACGTCGCCACCATCTGCTTCGCGGCCCTGCGCGCCAGGTCGCGTGGGCCCAACCCCGTGAGCCGCCGCAGCGCCTCGGCGCCCCGCTCGTCCACGGAGCCGTCGGCCGGCACGCTGCCCAGCTCGTCGACCAGCTGCCACAGGACCCGGTCGCCGTAGGACGTCGCCAGGTGCTCGCACGCCCACCACGACAGCCCGTAGTTGGCCCCCTGGAGGCTCCCGTTGAAGTCCACCGACGAGGGCAGGTCCAGCCCCCCGGACTCCAGCGCGTCGCGCGCGGCCACGAGCGACGCGGTGGACAGGGCGCGGTCCTGTGGCGCCAGCGGCCGCACCGAGACCCACTCCGCGACACCCTCCGAGAGCCAGGTCGGCACGTCGTCGTCGCGCCGCCCCAGGGCCACGTGGGTCAGCTCGTGGCGGAGCAGCCGGTCGCGGGCGGAGTCCTGGCGGGCCAGCATCCGGGGGTGCAGCGCCACCCGGACACCCGCGATCGCGGCGAAGGGGTCCGCGTCGTCGACCGGCACCGGGAACGCCACGGCGTCCACCAGGTCCGGGTCGCCGCCGGGCAGCTGCTCCAGCGACGCCATGAACCCGGTGTCGGACAGCGCGTAGAGCACCACCCGGTGGTCCCAGTCGTAGGGCACGACCGCGCTCACGTCGGAGATCGCCCGCTGCGCGGAGTCCAGCAGCTCCGCGGACCGGTCGACGCTCCCGGCGTCGAAGACACCCAGGACGCCGGCCACGCTGCGGGCCTCCACCGGGCCGCGGTCCCACGGCTGGCCCAGCACGCCGTTGCGCTCCTCCCACTCGGCGTCGGTCACCGACGCCAGCCGCAGGCGACCGCGCGAGTCCGGCGTGAAGAGGTAGCGGTCGCGCGAGACGACCGGCTCGTCGTCGTACCCCTCGAGCTGGAGGTGGACCCGCACCACGACCCAGTAGGACCCCTCAACCCGCAGGATGTCGGCGGGGTCGAAGGAGTAGCGGAAGACGCCCAGCGGCAGCTGGCGCACCGAGGTGAAGTACGCCGCCTGGGCGCGCCGGAACGCGCGGTCGCCCGCGACGAGGCCGGACCGGAACTGCCGGGCGCGGTCCTCACGGACGGCGACGGCTCGGCGTCGCAGCACGCGGGTCAGGTCCTCCACGACCCCCGGGGGCGGTGGCGCCGCTGAGGTCGGCAGCGGTGACCCCTCGGTGTCGTCGTCGAACAGCGTGCAGCCGCTCAGCGCACCGAGCGCCAGCACGACCGCCAGCACCAGCCGCACCGCTCCCGGTGCGACCGGCCGGTTGCGGGTCGGGTCTCCCTCCCAGGACCGCTCAGCCGCGCCGGTCAACGGCGTCGAGGTCGGGGAGGGCCTCGTCGGCCATCGCCTCGACGATGCCTCGCGCGAGGTGCTGGGCGGTGAGCCCGACCCGGTCGAGGATCACGTCGCGCTTGGCGTGACCGAGGAACTCCTGCGGGATGCCGTGGAGCCGCACCGGGGTGCGCACGTCGGCGGCGACCAGGGCCTGCAGCAGCGAGGCGCCGCAGCCGCCCTGGACCCCGTTGTCCTCGACGGAGACCACCAGCCGGTGGGCGCGGGCGAGGTCGATGAGCGCGGGGTCGACGGGCTTGACCCAGCGGGGGTCGACCACGGTGACGCCGATGCCCTGGGCGGTGAGCCGCTCGGCGACGTCCACGGCGGTGGTGGCCATGGAGCCGACCGCCACGACCAGGACGTCCTTGGCGCCGGAGCGGACCAGCACGTCGCAGCCGCCCACGCGGTCGACGGCCTCGATGTCGGCGGGGGGCGCGCCCTTGGGGAACCGGACCACGGTCGGCGCGTCGTCGACGAGGACGGCCTCGTCGAGCAGCTCGCGCAGCCGGGTGGTGTCGCGGGGAGCAGCCAGGCGCAGGCCGGGCACCACCTGCAGGATCGACATGTCCCACATGCCGTTGTGGCTGGCGCCGTCGTCGCCGGTCACCCCGGAGCGGTCCAGGACGAAGGTGACGCCGCACCTGTGCAGCGCGCAGTCCATCAGGACCTGGTCGAAGGCGCGGTTGAGGAACGTGGCGTAGACCGCGACGACCGGGTGCAGGCCGCCCATCGCGAGACCGGCCGCGGAGGTGGCGGCGTGCTGCTCGGCGATGCCGACGTCGAAGGTGCGCTCCGGGAAGTGCCGCTCGAAGGCGTCGAGCCCCACCGGGTGCATCATCGCGGCGGTGATCGCGACGACGTCCTTGCGGCGGTGGCCGAGGTCGACCATCGCCTCGGAGAAGTGGTCGGTCCAGATCCGGCCCTTGGGCTTCTCCGCGCCCGTCTGGACGTCGAAGGGGCCCGGCGCGTGGAACTGGTCGGCCTCGTGGCGCTCGGCAGGGTCGTAGCCGTAGCCCTTGCGGGTCAGGGCGTGCACGATCACCGGGCCCCCGAAGCGCTTGGCCTGCGTGAGCGCGGTCTCCATCGCGGCCCGGTCGTGGCCGTCGACGGGGCCGACGTACTTCAGCCCGAGGTCCTCGAAGAGGCCCTGCGGCGCCAGCGCGTCCTTGAGGCCCTTCTTCATCGCGTGGAGGGCGTCGTAGGCCGCGGGGCCCACCCCGGGGACGGCGTTGAGGCGCTTCTTGACCGCGTCGAGGACGTGCTCGTAGCGCGGGTCGGTGCGCAGGCTGGAGAGCGCCGTGGCCAGGCCGCCGATGGTGGGGGTGTAGGAGCGGCCGTTGTCGTTGACGACGATGACCAGCCGGCTGTCCTTGGCGATCGCGATGTTGTTGAGCGCCTCCCAGGCCATGCCGCCGGTCAGCGCCCCGTCGCCGATGATGGCGACCGCGTGGCGGTCCTCGCCGCGGATGCGGTAGGCCTTCGCCAGGCCGTCGGCGTAGGACAGCGCGGTGGAGGCGTGGGAGTTCTCGACGATGTCGTGCTCGGACTCCTCCTGGCTGGGGTATCCCGACAGCCCGCCCTCGCGGCGCAGGGTGCCGAAGGACTCCACGCGCCCGGTGAGCAGCTTGTGGACGTAGGACTGGTGGCCGGTGTCGAAGACGATGCGGTCGCGCGGGGAGTCGAAGACCCGGTGCACGGCCAGCGTCAGCTCGACCACGCCCAGGTTGGGCCCGAGGTGCCCGCTGTTGGTCGCGACCGTGCGGATCAGCAGGTCGCGGATCTCGCTCGCCAGGAGCGTGAGGTCGTCGTCGCTGAGTCCCTGGAGGTCACGGGGTCCCGTGACCGACTCCAGCACTCCCATCGGGGGTCCTCCTCGGGCGTGGCGTGCCCCCGCACGGTGGTGAGAGGGCGAGTCCATGAGTCTAGACGGAGGTCCTCACAGGTCCACGACCGCGACGGCGGGTTCGTGCAGGCTGCCCAGCCAGACCCGCCCCTCGTGCTCGCGCACACCGGTGACCATGTGGAAGTCGGGCGTGTCGAGGTCGAGGTCGTGCACCAGCCGCCCCTCGTCGTCGTAGGCCTGCACCCGGCAGGTGTGGGCGGGCTTGGGCTGGAGCCGCTCGGGGATGCGCGTGACCGCCTTGCGCGCCCACATCGGAGCGCTCCCGAGCCGCTCGACCACGGGGTCGACCGGGCTGGCGATGCTGACCCAGATCAACCCGTCGCTGCCCCGCGCGATGTTGTCGGGGTAGCCGGGCAGGTCGCCGGCCAGCAGGTCGCGGGTGCCGGCCCGGTCCCCGGTCAGCCAGCGGCGTACGAGGGTGCGGGCGCGGGTCTCGGCCACGACGACGAAGGACTCGTCGGCCGAGAGCGCGACGCCGTTGGCGAAGGCCAGCCCGTCGAGGACCGTGGTGACCGTGCCGTCGGGAGCGAGGGAGAGCAGGCGGCCCGAGCGGGTGTCCTGGACGAAGTCGTCCTTCCAGCGCTCGATGCCGTAGTGGCGCGAGGAGTCGGAGAACCAGGTGGTCCCGTCGGAGCCGATGGCGGCGTTGTTGGTGAAGACCATCGCGGTGCCGTCGACCTCGGCCAGCAGCCGCTCGACCGCGCCGGTGTCGGGGTCCATGCGCAGCAGCCCGCGGTGGGCGTCGCAGACCAGCAGCCGGCCCTCGGGGTCGATCTCGAGACCGAGCGGACGCCCTCCGGTGGAGCCGACCTGCTCGACGGAGCCGTGGGGCCGCACCCGCAGCACGGCGCCGTCGACGGTGCCGGTGTAGACCGAGCCCTCGTGGCGGCCCCTCGGGGCGACCACGACGTCCTCGGCGCCGTCGTGGTGGACCTGGTGGACGGTGACTCGGGTGCTCACGCGCACAGCCTCCTGTAGACGGGGCCGGAGAGGAACCCCGGCAGGACCTGCCGGGCGGACCCGGTGAGGTCGAGGTCGAGGACGCGGTCGGCCTCGACGAACACGATCCGACGACCCTCGCCGCAGACGATGTCGTCGTCGGCGAGGTCGACGGCCGCGGCGTAGAACGACATCTCGTCCCAGGAGTCGTAGGCCTCGTGGAAGACGCTGGCCACCTCCACCAGCTCCAGCCGATCGGGCGGGAGCCGCACGCCGGTCTCCTCCTCCAGCTCGCGCACCGCACCGCCCAGGGCGTCCTCGCCCTCCTCGAGGTGGCCGCCGCAGAAGCCCCACTTCTCCGGGTCGATCACCGGGTGCTCGTCGCGCTCCTGCAGCAGCAGGCGTCCGTGGCGGTCGATCAGGACGACGCAGGCGAAGCGGTGCATGCCTCCCACTCAACCACCTCCTCGACCACCCCGTCCCGCACGCGGGCCTCGCTCAGAGCCGTGCGCGGTAGCGACGCCCGCGCAGCGCCTCCTCGACCAGCCCGACCTCGCGGCGCAGCGCGACCAGGCGCGCCTCCTCGGTGAGGAAGGTCTGCACCGCCGCCTCCACGACGTCCCCGTCGGCCACCTGGGGCAGGTCGGCCCGGGCCTCGCTGAGCCCGCGGCGTACGGCGGCGTGACAGCCCTCGACGTGCAGCACCGCGAACCGCGCCAGCACCACCGGGTGGCGCCTCAGCGTCGGGTAGCCGCGGAGCTCCGGCGGGCACTGGTCGAGCAGCCAGGCGCATGCCGTGGTCTCCCAGTCGGGGGCGTCGGGTGGTCGCACGGCACGCGGCCAGCCGGGCGGGGCGACGAGTCGGTCCATGGGAGCGATGGTACGCCGACGGTCGAACACGTGTTCGAGGGTGGATGGGATGGTCCGACCTGCCCCCGCCTCAGCCCGTCAGGAAGCTGAATCGCACCTCGCGCTCGTGGTTGTCCACGTTGAGGTCGACCAGGCACAGGCTCTGCCACGTCCCGAGCGCGAGCCGGCCGCCGAGGACCGGGAGCGTGGCGTACGGCGGGACCAGGGCCGGCATCACGTGCGACCGGCCGTGGCCCGGCGTGCCGTGCCGGTGTCGCCATCGGTCGTCGGCGGGCAGCAGGTCGGCCAGCGCCGCGAGCAGGTCGTCGTCGCTGCCGGCGCCCGTCTCGAGGACCGCCAGACCGGCGGTCGCGTGCGGGACGAACACGTGCAGCAGCCCGTCGCCCCGGCCACGGCACCACGCCTGGGCGCGGTCGGTGAGGTCGAGGACCACGTCGGCGGAGCCGGTGCGCACGGTGAAGGTGTCGGAGTCCATGCCCCCGTTCTACCCCCGCACGGCAGCGCTTTACCTGGACGTGACACGCGCGTCCCCGGAGCGGGCGCCCCGCTCCCCTAGCCTCGGCGGCGTGGAGGTCCTGTCCCTGGCGTGGCGCACCGATCTGGCGCTGCTCGCGCAGTCGGGCAGCGAGGTCGAGCACCACCCGGCGTACGTCGTCGTGCGCACGCCGCAGAACCCGACGTTCCGCTGGGGCAACTTCGTGCTCCTGCGCCGCACACCGCTCCTGCGGGACCTGCCGGGGCTGGCCGCCCGCGTGGAGGCGCTCCTCCCCGGCCTGGGCCACCACGCCGTCGGCATCGACGACCCGGGAGCCGGCCGTGAGGACGTCGACCGGCTGCGTCGACCGGGGTGGCGGGTGGCCGTCGACACCGTGCTGACCGCCGAGAGGGTGCTGCCGCCGCGCCAGCTGCAGCGCAGCGCGGTCGTCCGCGCGCTGAGCGGCGACCGCGACTGGAGCCAGAAGGTCGCGCTCGACCTGGCCTGCGCCGAGGACGCCGGCCCGGACTACGAGCTGTTCGCGACCCGCCGTGCAGCAGCCGAGCGGGCCGCGGTCGAGAGCCGCCACGGCGCGTGGTTCGGGGCCTTCGACGGCGACCGCCTGCTCGCCGGGCTCGGGATCTTCTGCGCCGGCGAGGGGCTGGCGCGCTTCCAGACCGTGCAGACCCACCCGGAGGCGCGGCGTCGGGGTCTGGCGCAGGCGCTGCTGCACCACGCGGGCACCCACGCGCTGGGCGAGCTGGGCGCGCGCACATTGGTGCTGGTGGCCGACCCCGACCACCACGCGCTCGACCTCTACCTCGGTGCCGGGTTCGTGCGCACCGAGCGCCAGGTGAGCGCCGAGTGCCTCAGGACTCCAGCCAGGCCGTGAACGCCCGGTTGTCGTAGGGACGTCCCAGGAACTCCTCGACCAGGTCGGCGGCGTCCCTGCTGCCGCCGGCGGCCAGCACGGTGTCGCGGTACCGGGTGGCCACCTCCGGGGCGAACAGGTCGCCCGCGTCGAAGGCCGAGAAGAGGTCCTTGGCGATGACCAGGCTCCACATGTAGGTGTAGTAGCCCGAGCCGTAGCCCTCGAGGTGCCCGAAGCCGCAGTGGAAGTGCGTGTCGGGCACCTGCCCCCAGACGGCGTAGCGGTCCGACAGCTCGCGCGAGCGCGCGGTCAGGTCGTCGGGCAGCTCGGCGTGGAAGCGGTAGGAGACGGCGGCGTAGTACATCTGCGTGCGCGCGTAGTAGCCCTTGCCGAACTCCTCGGCCGCCCGCATCCGGTCCACCAGCGCCTCGGGGATCGGCGTGCCGTCCGCGTCGACGGCGAACCCGGCGAGCACGCCGTGGTCCCAGGCCCACTCCTCGAGCATCTGGCTGGGCGCCTCGACGAAGTCCCACTCGGTCGCGACGCCGGAGAACCGCACCCACGGGTGCCGCCCGGCCAGCACGTGGTGCAGAAGGTGCCCGAACTCGTGGAAGAGCGTGACGACCTCGGAGTGGTCCATCCGGGTGCGTCCGAAGTTGCAGACCAGCACGCCCTCGGGCAGCTGCCGCCCGGCGACGCCGCGCACGAGGTCGAACTGGGCGGCGTGGTTGTACTTGCCGGGCCGCGGGTGGAGGTCGAGGTGGATGCGGCCCAGCCGCTCCCCGGTCTCCACCAGCACCACGTCGTACGTCGCCACCTCGGCGTGCCAGGACGGCGCGTCGACCGGGAGGTACTCCAGGCCGAAGAGCCGGCCCGTCACGTCGAGCAGACCCTGGCGGACCCGTCCGGAGTCGAAGTAGGCGCGCACGGCCTGACCGTCGACGTCGTACTGCTCGCGGCGCACGACCTCGCCGTAGTAGCGGGCGTCGGCCACGTCGAGCCGCTCGAGGTCCGGGTGGTCCTGGCGGGCCCGCTCGAGCAGGACCGCGGCGTCGCGATCGGCGCTGGCGGTGGCGTCCGTGGCGACCCGGTCGACGAACTTGGCGATGGCGGCCCCGGTGCCGATCATCTTCTCCTCGGCGTCGTAGTCGGGCCAGGAGTCGTAGCCGAGCAGCCGCGCCTGCTCGTCGCGGACCTTCAGCAGGTCGGCGAGGACGGGGTCGTTGTCGGGCCAGCCGATGTTGAGGAAGGTGTGCATCACCGCGTGCCGGGCCTCGCGGTCGGCGGAGAACATCAGGAACGGGTTGGTGTCGGGGTAGCCCGTCGTGATCGTGACCGTGCCGTCCTCGGCGACCGGGTGGGACTCGACGTAGTCGGCCGGCAGCCCCTCGAGGGCGCTGACCGGCACCCGGGTCTCCCCCGCACCGTCGCGGATGTTGCGGGAGAAGGCCTGACCCAGGTCGGACCCGCGGGCCGACAGCTCGCGCAGCCGCGCACGGGTCTTCTCGTCGCGGTCGACACCGCTGCGGCGGAACGAGCGCAGCGCGTCCTCGAGCACGCGCTCGGCGCCGTCGGGCAGGCCGTCGGTGGGCGCCGCCTCGAGCACGGCGTAGACCTCGGGGTCGAGCATGAGCGAGGTCCGCAGCTCGTGCAGCTGCTGCTCGTAGCCCTCCGCGCGCTCACGCAGGGCAGCGTCGGGGTGCACCTGGGAGAGCAGGCCGGCCACGGCGAAGGCGTTGCCCAGGTCGACGTGCACGTCGTTCCATCGCGGCAGGCTCGCCGGGTCGCCGGGCGCGGTCGCGCGCAGGGCCTCGACACGCTCGCGCGTGCGCTGGAGCCCGCCGAGCACCTGCTGGTCGAGGAAGTCGTTCCAGCCGTCGAGGTCGTCCGCGGCGGGCAGGGTCACGGGCTGGAGGTCGCCCGCTGCGGGCGCGCTGTCGGTCGGCACGCTGCGAGGCTACCCACGCGCTGTCACGGCGGTGTCACACCCGTAGGGTCCGTGTCGCGTCTCAGACCTGGGTGAGCCCCGGGTCCCGGGGCGGCTCGATACCGCCGGCGCAGGAGGCCCGCGGCTCCGGAGCCGTCTCGCCGTTGCCGAGCTCGGCGATGAACAGGGCCAGACGCGGGTCGTCGGCCCCGGTGAGCGCCAGCCGGCGACCCCAGACGACGACCACGACGGGCGCGTCGAGCCCGGCCCAGGGCGTGAGGATGCCGTTCTGCGGCAACTGCTCGACCAGGGCGTCGACGTCGTCGGCGTCGAGGTCCGGGTCGTGGGCGATGACGACGGTGCCGTGCTCCAGGTCGTGCACGAGGTTCTCGGCGGGCACCTGCTCGTCGTACGCCCCGCAGTCGAGCCACTCCCCCGCATGACGTCCGCCGACCGGCGGCTCGGTGGGGTAGTCCACGGCCTCCTCGGTGTGGGTCGTGGGGAGGTCCTCGAACACCTCGACCGCGTCGAGGTTCGGCGGCTCGGGCCGCAACCGGTCCGCGACCCGCGGGAGCAGCGTGACGGTCGCGAGGAGCACCAGGACGCCGAGCAGGGCCACGCCGACCACCGCCAGCCGTGCACCCGTTCCCACGCCCTGCCGCGGCGGCGTGACGGGTGCCGGAGGGGGCGCAGGTCCCGGATCGGCCGGCTCGGCCGGCGCGTCGGGGGACGTCTCGTCGACCGGTTCGTTCACGCGGCCGAGGGTAGTGGGGTCCCCCTCAGGCGGTGCCCCGGTCCCATCCCGGGCAGTCGACGAGCGCGCCGAGGTCGCCGGCGCTGGCGCGCGGGACGACGCTCAGGGTCCCGTCGGTCTCCAGGACCACCGCCGCGACCTCTCGCAGGTCCCCCTGGCCGCTGCTGCGCACGGCCTGGCGCACCTCCGCCGGGGTGACACGGGCGCGCCGTGCGGTCGCCTCGTCGAGCTCGCCGTCGTGCAGCAGCAGGGTCGGCCGGGCGGTCACGACGTCACGGGCGCGGGGCACCCGCGTGGTCACCAGCGCCACGAGGAGCTGCAGGACGACGAGCGTCGCCAGTGCCACCATCCCCTCGGTCCACGAGATCGCGCCGTCGAGCAGCACCGAGGACAGCGTGGAGCCGAGGGCCACCGTGACGACGAGGTCGAAGGCGTTGAGCTTGGCCAGCGTGCGCTTGCCGGAGATGCGCAGCAGCAGCACGAGACCGGCGTACGTCGCCGCCCCGACCAGCAGCACCCGCAGGACCTGGGACCAGATGTCGAACCACATGGCCGACCAGTACCCCGGCCCAGCGGGGTTCAGCCCTCCAGCAGGCGCTCCACCCGTTCGACCTTGGCCGTCAGCTGACCGTCCCAGCCGGGCCGGATGTCGGCCTTCAGCACCAGCCTGACCCGCGGGGAGACCTCCGCGACGACGTTGACAGCGCGCGCTTGACCACGGCCATCACCTCGTCCCACTTCCCCCTCGATGGCTTCAGAACATGACCCATCGTCAGGAGACCTCCGGTTGCGCAAGCGCACTCTCCACGCGCTCGACCTTGGCGTCGATCTGACCGTCGAACCCAGGGCGGATATCCGCCTTCAGAACCAGCGAGACTCGGGGGCCGAACGCCTGCACTGCCTCGGTCGCGCGTTTGACGACGTCCATCACCGTGTCCCAGTCCGGTCCTTCGATGGTCGTGAACATCGCATCGGTCCGGTTCGGCAACCCAGACTCACGGACGACGCGCACCGCGGCCGCCACGGCCTCCGATACTGAGCCATCCGAGTCTCCTGACCCGCTCGGTGCCACCGAGAATGCAACCAGCATGTTCTAAGCCTCCATTCGTTCAAGATCGACCAGATACCCGTTGAAGTGACGGTCACCGTCCTCGGCATACCAGCCATCGGCCTCGGCAACCTCGACCACAACAGCAGTCCCCGGAATCGGCACGTGGTTGGGCGCGGCAGCGCTGACACTTGTGGGGTCGGGACCGAAGCGGGCTCTTCGCAGATGAGGGTGTAGCGGACGACGCGGCTGGGGTCGGCGCGTCGGTACCGGGATAGAGGTCGAGGTCTTCCGAAGATGGCGGTTCCTA